>ENA-UOXV01000559-UOXV01000559.1-marine-metagenome-genome-assembly--contig:-NODE-559-length-53296-cov-133.949212_pt1 | contig 53296 bp, 50 predicted proteins | sample MGYA00238165_ERZ766961 | MGnify/ENA primary metagenome ERZ766961 (study PRJEB28924, sample SAMN03173240) | marine metagenome | biome: Marine; feature: Water; material: Subsurface seawater | place: North... | reverse complement strand
TTTCCTTTGGATTTAAATAGTTTTTCAGTTATTGAAATGGCATTTAAACCTGAAATTCTAATTACAGATATCGCACCCAACCCAGTAGGTGTAGCTAGAGCTATAATAGTTTCTTGATTAATCATTAAATGTCTTTTGTAAATGTACTTCTCTTTTTATGCAATTCACTTTCATAATTCTTCCAAAAAGCTTGAATTGAAGTGTTTTCAATTAGTTCTGGATTAGTTTCAACTTCCTTAATGCCTCTTTTATTAAACATAGTTTGAAGATCATTAAATAAAATCGCAGTTACACCTTTGTTTTGATATTTTGGATGAACTCCTATAAGATACAATGAAGCTTTATTATTAAACTTTTGTGCCTTTAAAATATTTAAAAATCCAAAAGGAAATAGTTTTCCGTTTACTTTTTTCAGTGCACTTGAAAATGAAGGCATTGTAATAGCAAAGGCTACAAGTTTACCATCACTGTCAACAACACTTTTTATAAAATCAGGATGAATGTATCTTATGTACTTTTCTTTATAATGATCTACTTGATATTGTTGAATTGGAACAAAAGTTTGTAAAGTGTTATAGGTTTTGTTTAATAGGTCAAACATTTCATCTAAGTATGGAACTACTTCTTTGGTACTTTTAAAAGTTAGCGGTTTTAGATTATATCTTCTCATTATTAGATCAGAAAATTTTTTAACCTTTTTAGGAGCTTTGTCTTCGCTCCAAATTTGTATCCTGTATTCAACCCATTCTGCAAGTTTTTTCATTTTGAGTTGTTTTAAATGCTCTTTTTGATAAGGATTATGATACCATGTGATCATTGTATTTAACTCATCATAACCATGGGTTAATAAACCAGCTTTATCCATATTGGAAAAACCAACTGGTCCTTCAATAAAAGAAAGTTCTCTTTTCTTACCAAAATCTATAACAGCTTCAATTAATTTTCTAGAAACTTCGATATCATCAATTACATCATACCATCCAAACCTTACTTTATTTTTATTTTGCTCTTTTACTTCTACCCAATTAACAATAGCAGCAATTCTTCCAACAATTTTATTGTCTTTATAGGCCAAAAAATATTCAGCTTCAGCATTTTTAAAAACAGGGTTCTTTGATTTGTCCATTGTATTTAATTCTTCATTTGAAATAGGAGGGACCCAATATTTAGACCCTTTGTATAATGAAAATGGAAAATTCACAAAATCCTTGTATTCTTTTAAAGTCTTTGCTGTCTTAATAGATATCATTTTTTACTTTTTCTATTATTCTTTTTAATTAATCTTCTTTCTTTTTTATCAAATCTTTTATTGATTTTGTCCTGTTTTTTTGTCAGTTTATAATCTTTTTTTATACTTTTTTTATTCTTCTTTCTTCTTTTTTTATTGGCTTTTAATTCTTTTCTATCAACTGGAAGTTCATCTCGATACCAATCAAATCTTGTAGAAACGCCAAAACTAATATTAATATTACTAGGTGTGTTCTTGTGGTTAAACCCTAAACTACTATCAATTTGAAAATCTTTGTTTAAAAGATAAGCAGCACCAAATTTAAAATAATTATCAGAGTATACATTGTTTTTTATTATTTCATATTCAATAAATGAAGACCATCTAGGATTTTTGAAATTATGGGTTAATGTTGTTATATAATTAAAAACTGAATTTGAATCTCCTAATCTATCAATTGTAAAATTATTCACTAAAACCCATTTTCCTAAAAAATGATTTTGAGTTATAATTCCAATTTTAGAATTTATAGATTTTTCATTTAGTTCGAATACTGTATTTTTTTTAATTATTGAAAACGGATCATCATAACTAGTTGAGTTTTTAGGATTATAATTAATACCAGCGTAAACTGCTAGTGCAGGAATAAAATCTACTAACCTAATCGATCTGTTTTTTTTCCAACTTAATAAATTTACACTGTGCCATTTTTTATTTTTGAAAGGATCATATACTAAGTATTTAAATCCCAGAGTTTGTTTTTTTAATGCAGATGTATTAAAATCCTTACTAGTTAAAAAATCATTTACTTTACTTTTATTATATGAGCCATCAATAAATACTTCTAATTTATTTAATAGAAAACCATACCTAAGAGTGTATGAAAACTTGTTTTCCAATATTCTAGAGTTTTTTAAGTTGACATTTTTAAAATCAGAACTTTTGAAACCACTTTCTATTTGTAATACGTTTTTTCCTACGCTAAATGCTCCGTGCGAAGAACCTGGACGGTTTGAGTTGATTGTTTCTGTGTACTGAGAGTTCAGTAAAGAAAAATTAATAATAATTAGAATTAAAGAAATATTAAATTTCATATTTAAAAAGATATAAATTTAAATAATATCATTTAATGATCATTTAGATTATTAATTAAATTCTTAAGTTGTATTTTTAAATTTTTGTTTACAATGGAAACTTTTTTTGAAATAATACTTGCACTAATTTTAATTACATATGTAATTAGAAAAGCAAGTCCCTATATCCTAGCTTATTTTTTAAAAAAAATAGAAAAAAAAGTTAGAAATAAGTTCACTCAGGATAACCAAAAAGGTTTTAACTACTCTTCTAAAAAAACTGCAACTAAAAAGGAAAAAGTTGGAGAGTATGTTGACTTTGAAGAAATAGATTAAAACTGTATTTGAATGAAAGATTATTTAACTCATTTAATATGTTTAATAACATTAGCCATAATTTCTGTTACTTATTTTTATCCTGTATTATCAAATAAATCTATTCAACAATCTGATATCTCTCAATTTAAGGGAATGTCAAAACAAATTGTAGATCACAGAGAAAGTTTTAATGAAGAACCGTACTGGTTAGACAATGCATTTCTTGGGATGCCCTCATATCAAGTTAGTGCAAAATATCCATTTGATTTGTTGTATTATATAGATCAAACTATTAGGTTCTTGCCTAGACCTGCTGATTATTTATTCTTGTATTTAATGTCTTTTTATTTTTTGATTATATCATTAAAAATAAATTATAGATATGCATTGTTTGGTGCAATTGCATTTGGTTTTTCTACGTATTTGATAATAATATTGGGTGTTGGTCACAATACCAAAGCATTAGCATTGGGATATTTACCTTTAATTATTGCAGGATTTTTGATGGTTTTAAGAGAAAAATATCTGAAGGGTTTTTTAATTTCATCACTATTTCTAGGTCTTCAGGTTCATGCTAACCATTATCAAATGACTTACTATACTCTAATAATACTTTTAGTTATGGTATTAGTTTATTATTATGATTTTATAAAATTAAATGAGATAAAAAAGATTTATAAATCTTTTTTAGTATTTGTTTCTGTTGGTTTACTTGCGCTTTTGATGAATTCACCCTCTTTACTTGCAACAAAGGAGTACTCAGAGTTTAGTACAAGAAGTAAAAGTGACATAACAATTAATGCTGATGGTTCAGCAAAAGAATCATTAAGTGGTCTGGATAAGGAATATATTACAGAGTACAGTTACGGAATTTTAGAAAGCTTCAATCTTATATTTCCCAGATTTATGGGTGGTGGAAGTTCTGAAAGAATTAGAGAAGATTCCAAACTCATGAATTTTATTAGATCGTTAGATGCGAATCAAGCTCAACAGGTCTATCAATATTCCAAAGTCTATTGGGGAAATCAGCCAATTGTTGCAGCTCCTGCTTACATAGGAATTTCCATATTTTTTATATTTCTTTTATCTGTTTTACTTGTCAATGATTTAAATAGAAAATGGATATTGATTGCTATATTAATATCCCTCATTTTATCTTGGGGAAAGAATTTTTCGTTTTTAACAGATTTAATGATAGATTATTTTCCTCTATATGATAAGTTTAGAGCTGTTTCTTCAATACAAATAATAATAGAGTTCTGTATTCCACTATTTGCTGTAATTGGCCTGAGTAAATTCTTTTCAAATAACACAAACGATATACAAAAACTTAATTCACTAAAATATGTATCTGTATTTTTAGTTTCATTGATTTTAATTTTTTATTTTTTTGGAACGAGTATACTAGATTTTAAATCTGATTTTGAAATCTTTTCTCAATACCCAGAAATTCTCAATTTACTAATAGAGGAAAGACAATTTGTTTTTGAAATTGATGTGTTAAGATCTTTAATTATAGTTGTTTGTTGTTCAATAACTTTTTATTTGTTTTTAAAGAATATTTTAAAAAAAGATTTAACATTCATAATTCTTACTGTTATTATAATATTTGATTTATGGTCTGTAGATAAAAATTATGTTAATTCAGATCAATTCGTTAAAAAATCTTTGGTTGAGATTCCATTTCAAAAAACAATTGCAGATAAAGCTATTTTAGAAGATAGTTCAGATTTTAGGGTATTTGAACCAATGGGTGGATTCTCAAACGCTAGAACATCATATTTTCATAAATCAATTGCGGGATATCATGCTGCAAAACCTAAAAGAATTCAAAACTTATATGATTTCTACATTAGTAAAAACAGTTTTGATATTCTTGATATGTTAAACGTGAAATACATCATACAAAATAGTGAGAATAATCCGTTAGGAGTTACTAGAAATCCCAATAATTTAGGAAATGCTTGGTTTATTAAAAATGTGATTAATGTTGAAAACTCTAACGAGGAATTATTAGAATTAAAAAATATTAATTTAGAAAACACTTGTTTATCTCAAGATTCTGAGATTATAAATACAAGTTTTCAATTAAATGATATTAATGAAATAAAATTGGTTTCAAGAAGAGCAAATCAATTAACCTATAGTTCAAAAACTGATTCAAATCAATTTGCGGTTTTTTCTGAAGCTTTCTATAAAAATGGTTGGCAAGCTTATATTGACAATAAACCAGTTAATCATTATAAAGTTAATTATTTACTTAGGGGAATGGAAGTGCCTGAGGGTATTCATGAAATTAAGTTCGAATTTATACCCAAAGTAATTAATACAGGTTTCTATTTTTCAATATTGTCTTATTTGATTTTTATGATTGTGTTTGTTAAATTCATTTTACTTAAAAAAAATGTATAATAAAATCCCAAAAAAACGATATCAAAGAACTTTGAGCATGCTTAAAGAAGTATGTCCTTCTCCCTCGGTTGTATATGATTTAGGCGTTGTTAACCCCCTTTCTGAAATAATGAAAGAAAATAATTATAAAGTCTATAATTCTGGTATTCAAGATTTAGATATCGATTTTAAATTAGATATTCCTGATGATGTTGATTTAGTTACTGGCTTTGAAATTCTTGAACATCTTGTTTCTCCTTTTCCTTTACTCAGTTCATTAAACGCTAAAAGGATATTTTTAACCGTTCCTTTAAATTTATGGTTTTCAAAAGCATACAGAAGTAAAACAGATAATAGAGATCGTCATTTTCATGAATTTGAGGAATGGCAATTTGATTGGTTGCTTGAAAAAGCAGGTTGGAAGATTATTAGAAAAGAAAAATGGACTAATCCGTCCTTTAAATTAGGTCTTAGACCTCTTTTAAGAAACTTTCACAACAGATATTATGCAGTTTATGCTGAAAGAGATAAATCAGGAACCTGGCCTAACAAGGATTCGTATACTAATTACTACAGAGGAGTTTTAAATCTATAGCGAATGAAAATAGGTATGATATTAGACGCACCGTATCCAATTGATCCAAGGGTTAGTAATGAAGCGAGTGCATTAATTTCAGCTGGTCATGAAGTCTATTTATTTTGTTTATCATATTCAAAGAAATTTATTAAAAAAGAAGTTGTTAACTCAATAAACGTTAGAAGATATTATTGTTCAAGGTTAACTTACAAACTTTCTGCATTAGCATATACATTTCCGTTCTACAAAATGATAATGAGTAGAAAAATTAATAATTTTCTTATATCTAATAATATTGATAAAGTTCATATTCATGATATTCAAATAGCAAGTTCGGTTTTTAGAGCTAATTTAAAGTCACTTCCAGTAACTTTAGATCTTCATGAAAACAGGCCAGAAATCATGAAATATTATAAGCATGTAAATTCTTTTTTTGGAAAAATATTAATTTTCCCTACGAGATGGAAAATGGCTGAAGAAAAATATTGTAAAGCCGCCAATAATATTATTGTCGTTACTAATGCTGCAAAAAATGAACTTTCTAAAAGAACTGGTTTATCTGAAAATAAAATAACAGTATTTCCAAATACTGTTAGAAAAAGTTTTTATACTGATTTTGATTTAGATCACAGTTTAATAAATAAGTATAAAGATAATTTTGTGTTACTTTATTTAGGTAATACATCAAAAAGACGAGGAATATCAACAGTTATTAATTCGCTAAAGTATCTGAAAACTAAAATTCCTGAAATTAAGTTTATCGTAGTTGGTTCTAGCTCTTACGATAATGAATTAAAACATTTGTCCAAAATTAATAATGTACAGAAATTTATATCTTTTGAGGGATGGAAACATGAAAAGACTTTTCAATCCTATCTTTCCGTTTGTAATATTGGTATATCTCCTTTAGAATCAAATATTCATCACGATACAACATATGCTAATAAAATATTTCAATATATGTCATTTGGTTGTCCAATGATTTGTAGTAATGTTGTTGCTCAGAAAGAAATTATAGATAAATATGAAGTAGGGGAGTTGTTTAATTCTGGAAATATTAAACAATTTACCGAAAAAGTTCTTTATTTATATGGTGATAAGAATAAATTCAACACTTACAGTTCAAATGCAAAAAATGCGATTAATAAGTTCTTGAATAATGATATTGTTTCGACTGAAATTATAAAAATGTATGGTTGATAAAAAAATATTAATTATTACTTATTACTGGCCTCCATCTGGTGGTTCTGGTGTTCAACGTTGGCTGAATTTGTCAAATTATTTGGTAGATATGGGTTGTGATGTTACAGTACTTTCACCTGAATTTGCAAATTATCCAATATTAGATAATAGTTTAATTAACGAACTTAATCCTTTAATTAAAATTTTAAAGGTTCCAGTATTTGAACCTGCTAAGTTTTTTAAATCAAAAACAAATAATTCAGATAATATCGAAAATAGAGGAATTCTAAACTATTTTAAATTATTTATAAGATCTAATTTTTTCTTTCCTGACTCAAGAATGTTTTGGATAAATGATGTAGTCAAATCAGCATCTTCTTGTATAAATAAAAATAATATAAATTGTGTTATTACTACTTCACCTCCTTTTAGCTTAAATATAATTGGTTATAAATTGAAATTAAAAAATAATATTAAATGGATTTCTGATTATAGAGATCCTTGGTCAGATTTTTTTCAATTCAAAAAAATGCCAATGTTTAGTAATATTAGAAAAAAGCATTTTGATTGGGAGAAGAAATGTCTAAAAACAGCTGATTCGGTATTAGTAACATCCCCTTCTTTAAAAACAACATATTCTAAAATTAATCCAAATACACATTTGATAACTAATGGATTTGATACTTTCAAAAAGACAATTGAATCCACAGGTTTTGAGATTATATACTCTGGTGTTATGAAATCATCTCAAAACCCAAAAATGTTATGGAAAGTTCTTGCCGAAATTTCAATGACAAATAAATCATTTAAAAAAGACTTTAAATTAAGTCTAATAGGAAACTTTGATAAGTCCATACATCAAAATAAATATCTTAAAAAACTAAAAGAACAATTGGTGTTTAAAAGTTATATGAATAAAGATGACTTAGAGAAAAAATTATCATTTGGAAAAGTATTTATTTTATGTGACGTTAATCAGCCAAGTGGAGGTAATTTAATACCAGGTAAGTTTTTTCATTATTTGTCATATGAAATTCCTATTGTAGCGTTTTCATCCAAAAACAGTGATACTTCAAACATTATTAATGAAACTAAATCTGGAAATGTATTTGAATTTTCAAATGAAATTGAATTAAAAAATCATATTTTAGAACTGTATACTAATTTTAAAAATGGTAGTTATTCTGTAAAATCAATTGGAATTGAAAAATATAAATTTTCAAATCTAAGTTCTGAGTTACTAACTGTTATTAAAAAAACAATCGATTAGTGGGAATAGTTTTTAAACAAACATCATGGAATATTTTAACAATTTCTATTGCAATATTAATAGGTGGTGTAAATACTTTATATTTTTATCCTGAGTTTCTTAAAGATAATTATTATGGATTAGTAGTCTTTTTGTTAGCCACATCAAACTTACTACAACCTCTAATGTCATTTGGAGCTCAACATACAATAATAAAGTTTTTCAGTTCTTTTAATGATAAAAAAGAGAAAGACCAATTTTTGTCCAGTGTCATTTTTTTACCTCTTTTTTTTATTATTCCCATTACTTTTTTAGTCGTTCAATTTCATGATTTAATCGCTCAGTTTTTATCAGTTGAAAATCCAATAATAGAATCTTATATATGGGTAATTTTTCTAGTTTCATTTGCAACTTCATATTTTGAAGTTTTTTATTCTTGGTCAAGGGTTCAGTTTAAATCAATTTTTGGAAATGTTTTAAAAGAAATATACCCACGTATTTCAGTTCTTTTCTTATTAATATTAGTTTCTGTAAATGTATTAAGTAAAGAAAATTTTGTTTGGTGGTTAACAGGATTGTATTATTTGAGATTGGTCTTGATGATAATATATTCATTTTACTTGTATACGCCAGAATTTTCAATTAAAGTTCCTGAAAATTATAAGGAGATTCTTTCATATTCTTTCTATATTTTATTAGCTGGATCTGCTGCTAGTTTTTTAATAGATATTGATAAGTATATGATTCCTCAGAAAGAGGCAATTAGCCAAACGGCTTATTATGCAGTAGCAGTTTTTATTGCAACTGTCGTAGAAATACCAGGAAGAGCAATGTTCCAAATTTTAAATCCATTAGTTGCTAAAGCTTTGAATGAAGAAAATTATTTTGAATTAAAGAATCTTTATAAAAATAGTTCTGAAAACTTGTTACTTGTTAGCGGATTATTTTTTCTACTAATCAATCTAAATATTGATTCTTTTTATCTTCTATTGAATAATCAATTTTATTCTAATGCTTCTCTAGTTGTTCTTATTATTTCCTCAGCTAAATTGATTCAAATGAGTTTTGGATGTGGTCCAGCAATACTAGCTACATCTACTTTTTACAGAATTACTCTTCCGTTTTCAATATCAATGGCAGTATCAGTTTATTTTCTTAATGATTACCTAATTGACTTATATGGAATTAATGGTGCAGCAATTTCAACTTTTGTAGTTTTATTAGTCTTTACTTTATTAAAAATTTTATATATATCATTTAAAATTAAGATTCAACCTTACAATCTAAATTCTATAAAAATATTATTTGCAATTTCTGTTGTTTACTTGACAAACTATTTTATAGAAACAGGTTTTAATCCTTTGGTTGAAATTATAATAAGGTCTATTGGTATTTTAATTATGTACGTTGTTTTGATTTATATTCTTGGGATTTCTCAAAAACTAAAAAACTTATTGAGTTTAAAATTTTAATTCTAAATATTTTTTTAATCTTGATTTTTTTTCTAATACAAGATTACTTGGTGTTCCATTAAAAATTAAATCACCTCCGTTTTCGCCTCCGTCTGGACCTAAGTCAATGATATTATCCGAACATTTTATAAGATCTAGATTGTGTTCAACAACAACAATTGAGTGGCCATTATCTATAAGAGAGTTGAAAGAATTAAGTAGTTTTTTTATATCATGAAAATGTAATCCTGTTGTTGGTTCATCAAAAATGAATAATGTTTTTTTACCTTTATTTCCTTTTAATAAAAAGGTCGCTAATTTTATTCTTTGAGCTTCTCCTCCTGATAAAGTAGATGAAGATTGTCCAAGCTGGACATAACCCATTCCAACATCTTGTAATGGTTTGAGTTTACTACTTATTTTTTTATTTTCATGAACTGAAAAGAAATTTATAGCCTCATCAACAGTCATTGTTAGTATATCATCAATTGTTTTTTTATGATATTTTACTTTTAAAATTTCATTTTTAAATCTTTTGCCTTTACAGTTTTCACATACTAAACTAACATCTGCCATGAATTGCATTTCTATCTTAACATTCCCTTCTCCTTTGCAGTTATCACATCTTCCTCCATCAACATTAAAAGAAAAATGTTTTGCTTTATAATTATTTAGTTTAGATAATTTTAAAGATGAATACAAATTTCGAATATCATCATATATCTTTAAATATGTAACTGGATTAGATCTAGAAGAAGTTCCTATTGGATTTTGATCAATGAATTCAATTTCATCAATTTTTGAAATATCTCCACTTATACTATCAAACTGACCAGGTTTTATCTTAAATATTCCCTTTTCTTTTAATAGGGCAGGGTATAGAATTTTTTTAACTAATGTGGTTTTTCCACTTCCAGAAACTCCAGTTACTACTGTCAAATTATTTAATGGAAACTCTACATTAATATTTTTAAGATTATTTTCTCTAGCACCTTTAATTATAATGTTTCCTGAGCTATATCTTGGTTTTTCTGGTTTTATTATTTCTTCTTGATTATTTAAATATTTTGATGTTAAGCTATTAGATTTTAATACTTCTTTGATTGTTCCTTGAGCTACAACTAAACCTCCATTAGAACCAGCTTTTGGACCAATATCTATTACATGATCAGCACATCTTATAATATCTTCATCATGTTCTACAACAATAACTGTATTTCCAAGATTAGTTAATTCTTTCAAAATTTCAATCAATTTTTCAGTATCTCTTGGATGAAGACCAATACTAGGTTCATCAAGCACATAAAGTGAACTAACTAATGAACTTCCTAAAGATGTTGCTAAATTAATTCTTTGAGATTCTCCTCCAGAAAGTGTACTGGATCTTCTGTTTAATGTTAAGTATCCAAGCCCAACATTGTTTATGAATTTAAGTCGACTATTGATTTCTTTTAATACTCTTTTAGCCAATTTATTTTCATACTTGTTAAGTTTAAGGTTATTAAAAAAATTAATAACCGAGCTAATTGGCATATGAACTAATTCAGTAATTGATTTATTATTTATTTTAACAAATGAAGATTCTTTTTTTAATCTATTCCCATTGCAATCTGAACATGTAGTTTTTCCTCTGTATCTTGAAAGCATAACTCTGTTTTGAATCTTATATATTTTTGATTCAAGTTTATTGAAAAAATAATTTATTCCCTTGAAATACTCATTCCCTTCCCATACTAACTTTTTTTGTTCATTTGAAAGTTTGTAATACGGTTTATGTATTGGAAATTTAAAATATGAAGCATTTTTTATTAATTCATTTTTATATTTTTTTAACTTTTCACCTCTCCATGGTGCAATTGCATTTTCATAAATAGATAACCCTGTGTTTGGAACTACTAGTTCAGGATCTATGCCTACAATATCTCCATACCCTCCACATGTAGAGCATGCTCCCAAAGGATTATTAAAGCTAAATAAGTGTTGAGAAGGTTCGTTAAATTTTATATCGTCTTTTTCAAAATTATTATTGAAATGAAATTCTTTTTTAAGATTTAAATTCTCAATTGTAATTTTACCTTTTCCTTCATAAAAAGCTAATTCAATCGAATCAGACAACCTGTTTAAATAATCATTATTCTCTTGATAAACAGATCTGTCAACAACTAAATAGAAACTTTTAGTGTCTAAACTGTCTAATTCTTCAATTCTTTTTATTTGATTATTTATTTTAATTCTTGCAAACCCTTGTTCTTTAATTAAGTTTATAGATTGTTTGCTTTCGGATAGTTTATCTATTTTTTTTTGAGACATTATTATAAACTTGTCTCCAACACTAAACTCTTTTATTTTTTTTATTACAGAACTAATAGAATCTTTTTTAACCTCTAAGTTTGAGATTGGTGAGTAAGTTTTTCCAATTCTAGCGAATAATAACTTTAAATAATCATAAATTTCAGATGATGTTCCTACTGTTGATCGTGGATTTGAATTATTCACTTTTTGCTCAATTGCAATGGCTGGTGAAATTCCCGTAATACTATCAACAAGAGGTTTGTTTAGTTTTCCTAAAAATTGTCTAGCATAAGATGATAAGCTTTCTATGTATCTTCTTTGACCCTCTGCATAAAGTGTATCAAAAGCTAAACTTGACTTTCCAGATCCGGAAAGTCCAGTAATTACAATTAATTGATTTTTAGGAATATCTAAATCTATATTTTTTAGATTATGCATTTTAGCTCCTCTAATTTTAATAAATCCAGGATTTAACTTTTGATGTTTCAAATTTTAAAATAATTTATAAATATAATCTATAAACACTTTAAATATTTTAATTTTTTAAAGAATTAATAACTGATTTTCTTCCAATTTTTTTGGTTATTGGATCATTATTTAAATTCCACCCTCTAGCAGGTGAAAATTTCCTTCCGTACCAAATAATTTGTAAATGAAGTTTATTCCATAAATCTTTGGGAAAAAGTCTTTTTGCATCTTTTTCAGTAGTCTTTACGTTCTTTCCATTAGACATTCCCCATCTGTACATAAGTCGATGTATATGCGTGTCAACAGGAAATGTAGGTATATTAAATGCTTGTGCTAATACTACGCCAGCCGTTTTATGACCAACTGCAGGTAATTCTTCTAAGTCCTCAAAGTTGGCTGGAACTTCTCCATTATGTTTTTTAATCAATATTTGAGATAATCCATGAATTCCTTTAGATTTCATTGGAGAAAGACCTACGGGTCTAATGATTTGTCTAATTTCATCAATACTAAGTTTAACCATATCGTATGGATTATCTGCTTTGGCAAACAAAATAGGTGTAATCTTATTTACTCCAATATCAGTGCTCTGGGCAGATAATAATACTGCTATCAAAAGAGTGTAAGGATCTTTATGATTTAGTGGAACAGGAACCTTTGGAAAAAGAAGTTCAAGTGTATCAATTATGTAATTAATTTTTTCAGATTTGTTCATAATAATTATGTAAATTTAAAAAATTATAAATTTATTATATATGTTAAAAATTGGAGATAATTTACCAGCTTTTTCTTGTCAAGATGATAAAGGAAATATGATAACACAAGATGATTTTATTGGAAAAAATATAGTATTGTTTTTTTATCCAAGAGCTAATACGCCAGGTTGTACGGCCCAAGCTTGTAATTTATCTGAAAATTATAATAGGTTAACCGATGCTGGCTATTCAATTTATGGAGTTAGTGCAGATCAGGTTAAGCATCAATCTTCTTTTTCAAATAAATTTGGTTTTCCATATCCATTACTTGCTGATACTGAAAAAATATTAATTGATAGTTTTGGAGTATGGGGTTTTAAAAAATTTATGGGAAAAGAATACGAAGGTATATTAAGAACAACATTTGTTTTGAATAAACAAGGTGTAATTACTAACGTTATAGAAAAGGTTAAAACAAAAGATCATACAAGCCAAATACTTGACCTATAGATTTTTATAACCAAAAAGATTTTTGTCTTTAATTAGTTTGGTTACTTTTTTTGGAATCATTTTTTCCCATCCTTCTTCGTTGTTTTTGATCATTTCTAAAACTTTTTGAGAGTATATATCTAATAAAGCATTATCGAACCCAAAAATATCAATAACCTTGTTGTTAAATTTAAAAAACTTGTAAAGGTTTTTCATTCTTGGTGCTACATGAAGGTTATTACTATTAATTATATTACCATTGACTTTCATTGGGTAAAGAAAAATTCTTAAATTTTTATAGAAAAGTTTTCCGAAAGCTTCTAATATTCCACCACTAAGATGACTATAATATTTCTCATCAAAAATTTCTACTAAATTGTTTACACCCATTGTTAGAACAATTTTTTCGTGAGTGTAATTTGAAAAATATTCTGCTAACTTGTAATATTCTTTAAAATTAGTGATCATTACAGTCAAACCAAGAGAACATAAAAGTGTTGCTCTATGAATAAAGTCGAGTTCATTTACATCTCCGTTTGATGTTTTTAAGTTAGAAAGAGTTATTTCAAATACAGTAAGATGTTTTTTTTCATCATAATCTTCTTCATGAGACATTATTTCTATTGACTTGTCAAACATATCTTCATTCACTTTGGTAACAGGCCTAAAACTTCCTCTAATAGCTAAAATATTTTTTTTATATAATACTCTAGCTGGTAATATGTTATTTCCATCAGGTCCAAACATAACTGCTTCTGTCATGCCATTTTTCACTAATTCCAAACTCATTACTCTATTATCAACATCTTTAAATAAAGGGCCTGAGAAATTAATAGTATCAATTTCTATCGCACCAGGATCTATGTGATCATATAAGTATTTAAGTAATTTCCTAGGTTCATTATGTTTGTAATATGCACCATATATAAGATTCAATCCCATTAAGCCTAAAGCCTCTTGTTGAGCTCTAGCTTCAAACAAATTGAACCTTACGTGAATTAATATTTCACTATACTCTTCAGAAGAATCTGTTTGAAATTTAATCCCCATCCAACCATGACCACGATATTTTTTAGCAAAATCAATAGTAGCTACAGTATTTGCATAAGTAAAGAACATTTTATCAGGATGTTCTTTTCTGTCCATCCTAGATTCTAGTAAATTTACTTCGTGAGACAACATTTTTTTTAATCTTGACTCAGAAACATATTTATTGTCAGGTTCTTCGCCATAAATTGCGTCACTAAATGCTTTGTCATAAGCACTCATTGTTTTGGCAATAGTTCCTGAAGCGCCACCAGATCTAAAAAAGTGTCTTGCTACTTCTTGCCCAGCACCTATTTCAGCGAATGTTCCATAAATGTGCTCGTTTAAATTTATTCTTAAAGCCTTAGCTTTAATTGAAGGGATATTTTCAAAAGGTTTATCACCTTTAAGAGAAATTGACATATTTTTAAAAATATATTCTGCTAAGTTAAAAAGTTTATCAACTAAAAAATATATTTTTATAAAAAAATGTTTTGAAAATTACGTTTCTTGGTACTGGTACGTCAACAGGAATTCCTTTAATTGGAAGTAATCATCCAGTGTGCTTAAGTCAAAACACAAAAGACAAACGTCTTAGATCCTCAATTAAAATTGATTTTGATAATTATACATATGTTATTGATTGCGGTCCGGACTTTCGTCAACAAATGATAAATAGTAATTGTAAAAAGATTGATGGAATTCTATTCACCCATGAACATGCAGATCATACTGCTGGATTAGATGATATACGTCCTTTTTGTTTTAGAAATGGAGCATTGCCAATTTATGGACATAAAAGAGTTTTAGAGAATCTTTCAATTCGATTTAATTATATATTTAAAAAGGATAATAAATACCCTGGAGCTCCATCTGTTATTCCAAATCATATAGATTCGAACTCTCCTATAAACTTAAATAAATCTAAGGTTATTCCTATTTCATATTTGCATGCAGATCTACAAGTTTATGGATATCGATTTAATGATTTTGCATATATTACTGACTTAAAGACAATTGAGGATAATGAAATTGAAAAACTTAAAAACTTAGATGTTTTAGTATTAAATGCAATTAGAATTGAACCCCATTTTTCACATTTAAACCTTACAGAAGCTTTAGATTTGATAAAAATAATTAATCCAAAAAAAACTTTTTTAACTCATATAAGTCATATGTTAGGTTTTCATGATGATGTAGAAAAGGATTTACCAGAAAATGTTCACTTATCTTATGATGGACTTGTTATAGAGGTGAATTAATTTTTTCATTCATCCATTTTAACATGGATTTAAAATTATCAGGAGATACTCCATGACCTATTGGATATTCTTCAAAAATGTAATTAACATCATTTTGATCCAATATTTTTAAACTTTGTTTAGAAAGTTCAAAAGGAAGTATTTCATCTTGCGTTCCGTGTGAAACATAAAAAGACAACTTTTTTAGTGATTTAATTTCCGATATTTCTATTATGTTAGGATCAAATGCTCCACTTAATGAAATTATATTATTAACTTTTTCAGGAAATGATAATGCAACCGCATTGACCAACATTGATCCTTGGCTAAAACCCATTAGTGTTATGTTTTTATTATCAATGTTGTACATTTTTTTGCATTGATCAATACATTTCACAATTTTATCTCTTGATTCATGAGCTTTTTTAATATCATATGATTTGTTTCCACTAAAATCTAAAGAAATATTATACCAAGCATAACCATTATTTTGTATTTCTATATCCCCTCTTAAAGATATTATTGTTATATGCTCTGGAATTGCTCTTGAAAATGAAAATAAATCTTTTTCATTGCTTCCGTAGCCATGGACCATAATTAGCACTGGGGATGGGATGTTTTCTAAGTTTGATTTACGAACTAAATGATAAAAAGGTAGTTTATTATTCATTAATCGAAATCTTATTTCCATTTATAACTCCAATAGGTTTGCCTTTCATTTTCATCCCTAAAAAAGCACTGTTTTTTGATTTAGATAAAATATCAGTTTTAGAAAATTCATATTCGTTAGTAGTAAATAAAGCTAGTGATGCTTTACTACCAATTTCAAATGTTGGTTTTTTAATATTGAATATATCACGTCCACGTGTTAAAATTTCAATAGTTTGATTTAAATCGAACAATGATAATAGTGATCCAAATAAAGATTCTAGTCCAATTGTACCATACTTAGCATTTTCAATATCTGTTTTCTTATTTTCTAAATCAATTGGAAGATGGTCGCTTGTTACCATGTCAATTAAACCAGATTTTAAACCTTTGATTAATGCTAATCTGTCTTTTTCTTCTCTGAGTGGAGGAAGAACTTTAAATCTAGTATCAAAATCTTTTAATTTTTTATCATTAAAAATTAAATTGTGCATAGCAACACTACAAGTAACGTTTAAACCCTTAGATTTTGCTTTATTAATTAATTCCAATGATTTTTTTGTAGAAATAGTGGGTATGTGTAATTTACCTCCAGTATATTCTAGAATGTGTAAATCTCTAGCTACCTGAATCTCTTCAGCAAAATTAGGAATACCTTTAATTCCGTAATTAACACTAATACTACTTTCGTTAACAATACCCCCTTTTGCGATTGAGTTGTCTTGAGGAAATGACATTATAACAGAATCAAATGATTGAGAGTATAAAAGTGCAGTTTTTAGTAAATTAGAATTTAAGACTGGTTTTTTAAAATCATAGAATCCAACTGCACCAGAATTTTTCATATCGTATAATTCAGCTAAATCTTTAGATTTACTAGAAATAGTCAGTGCTCCTAAGGGATGAATATTACAAGAGGAATTTGATGATTTTGATTTAATAAATAAAATATCAGTTTGATTATCAAGAACAGGTTTTGTACAAGAATTTAGAATAAGATCTGTAAACCCACTTTTTGAAGCAACATCAGCACCATTTAAAAGAGTTTCTCTTTCCTCATAACCAGGCTCTCCAAACGAAACACTACTGTCAAACCAACCTGTGGAAACATGTAGATTTTTAATATTTATAATTTTGGCATTTTTGTCAGTAATCAAACTACCAATTTTCTTTATTTTACCTTCGGAAATTAAAATATCTTGCTTACTGCCGTTGTGTTCACTTTCGACATTTATAACTTTTGCAGATTTAAGAATTATGTTCATGCAATCAAGTTACTCTTTGGTACATTTTTAAAATAAATGCTGGGCAAATATAAGAATTGATTTGAATTTATTGATTATTAATAACTAAAATCCTTCAAACACACCCAAACCAAACAAAGAAAAATCATATTTAACAGGGTCATTTGAATCTAGAATTCTTAGTTTTTTATCAAGTTCTAGAACAGCCTTATGATCGTTTTGAGTTCTATTTAATATGCCTAATTTTCTAGCCACTCTTCCGCTGTGAACATCAAGGGGACAGGACAAATATGAAGGAGGAATTTTATTCCATATTCCAAAATCAACTCCGTTAGAATCTTTTCTGACCATCCATCTTAAAAACATATTAATTCTTTTACATGCTGAACCTTTATATGGGTCGCTTATATGTTTAGTTGTTCTTAATGGAAAATTATTTTTAAAAAAAAGTGATTTAAAATTGTGTATTGAATTATGCAAGGTATTGTTCTTTACGTTTTCAAAAAATATATTTTCTAAATTTCCATATTCTTTATAAATATATTTTAGTCTTTTTATGAAATATCTGAAATCAATCTCATTAAAAGTTCTGTGCTTTATATTTAGTTTATCAATTTCTTTTTCAGTAGAATTAATGATGTAATCGTAAGGAGAATTATCTAATAAATTCATCATTTTAAATGAATTTTTAATAATAGTTTTTCTCTGCCCCCAAGCAATTGTTGCAGTTAAAAAGGAAGATATTTCGATATCTTTCTTTGATGTAAAATTGTGAGGAACTTGAATAGGATCTGATTCAATAAATTTTTTCTGATTGTACTGTAAGTATTTAGAGTCTAAGAACTCTTTTAATTCGTTATCGCTAAGCCCATTTACCATCTACAAGATTAAGTTTTCTATCTGTCATATTTGACAATTCTTTATTGTGAGTAACAATTATAAATGTAATGTTTAGTTTTTTTCTTAAGTCAAAGAAAAGTTTGTGTAATAAATCTGAAGATTTAGAATCTAAGTTCCCACTTGGCTCATCTGCAAAAATAACTTTAGGATCGTTAATTAATGCTCTAGCGACAGCAACTCTTTGTTGTTCTCCTCCTGAAAGTTGAGAAGGAAATTGATTAATTACATTTGAAAGACCTAATGTTTCTAATAGATCTTTCGCTTTTTTTATTGAAATACTTTTCTTTTCTCCTTTAATAATTGCTGGTATAATTACATTTTCTATAGCAGTAAATTCAGGAAGAAGTTCATGAAATTGAAATATAAATCCAATTTGAGTATTTCTGAACTTAGAAAGATTTTTATCATTTAAATTCAATACATCAATATTATTAATTTTAATAATTGAATCATTATTTTTATCTGGTGAATCTAGCGTGCTTATAAGATTTAGAAGAGTAGTTTTTCCAGCTCCCGATGGACCTATTATTGAAATAATTTCTCCTTTATTTACAATAAGATCAATTTTATTTACAACTTTTTTGTTATTGTAAGTTTTGGATATGTTTTTAACTAAAATCATTTTAAACCTTTTTCCTTTTTAATAGATTAAAATCAATAAAGTAATTTATTCTTAACGAAAGTTGATGATTTATTGGTTTTTCAAATAATTCTTTTGTGCTCTTGTAGTAAGAAATACCTGATAAATTATCTTCATTAAAAATATTATTTCTGTAAAGAAATGTTAATTTACTTCCAGGTGCAAATTCCCAGTCATAACTTAAATCGAGATTCCATAGATTAAAATTTGTATTAGGATCATAGTCAGAAATGTTTTTATCTGAAACAGATCTATTCCCATCCGATTTTAGTTTAAAGAAGTCATCCTTGTAAAGTGCTGAACTCCAAAATTGTCTAAATTTTAAACTTAGTGATTTATAAGAATTGAAGTTGTAGTTTAATGAAATATTATTTTCAGTAAATTTCACTTTTCGATTACCAAAATATAAATCTTCATCTTCATCAAAAACATATCCAATTTCATTTTTACTTATTCCATTTGAAATACCTAATTCAATTTTAAATTTGTTAGAAATTCTATATCCTGAATAAAATTGAATTTCAGACTCAGTATAGTTCTCACTAAATTGCTCATTTATCCCAAAAGAATGTTCAATACCTGATCCATAAACTAATTTTTTTCTAGTATCAGATCTGTAATTAAATTCTAGCTCATAAACAGCAGGTTGATAAATAAATACATCTTCTTTCCTAGTCTCTTCAAAATCTTTAAACTTAGAAGTATAATCAAAACTTGCTTTAATTTCCTCTAATTTGAGAGAAACTAGTTCTATTCCGAATCTTGCTCCTCTTGATTTTAAAACTTTTGGGAAAAATCTACCTCTTTCACTCATCCATAAATATGCTTCTAGTTTTTCATAAAGTTTTGTTGGTTCAAATGTCATGTATTTAATACGTGACCAAATTCTCTGATCATTCCTCAAATTATAATAGCCAAGATCATTTTGATAGTAATTTGAATCTACACCATTCCAACCTAAAGCAAATCTAAGATTACCTGTTAATTCACTCAAACTTAAACCACCTCTGAAACCCTTAATTTCAGAAAACACTTTAGAGTCACTTTGAAATACACTAGCATTAAAATTAAACTTTCTTTTATTATCAAATAAATCTATAACTAATGCGCTATTGTTAGAATTATTAAAATCACTTCCTCTGTTCACATTAGTATTAATGAAAGAAAATGTAGAATATTGATTTAAAGCTTTTTGGCTAAGAGAAATTACGTTATAGTTTGTTTGTGGAGCTATTAATTTGTTTTTAATTTCATTAGTGTTTAAATCTCTAATATTCGCATATGCTTTTTTTGTAATTGAATTAATTATTCCAATGCTAAGACCCGAATTAGTAGTTCCTGTTAATTTTATTGAGTTTATCAGTTTAGCTTTAGTGTCATAACTAATTAATTCTTCATTATCTTCAATCACCTCATCTGTGTCTAAGTAAATGTCATCACCAATCCTTCTGCTATAGAAAAAATTACCTCCCCTGTAACCCTGACTGTCTGCTTTTTTGAATAACTGAGATCCTTCGGTAAAAAACGCTCTGTTTTCATCGAATTTTTGTTCGAAAGGACTAAGGTTTAATTCTTTTTCATCAAAAGCAACTTGACCAAAATCGGGAATTAATGTAGCGTCTAATGTAAAATTATTACTAATACCATATTTTAAATCCATTCCTGCAGAATATCCACTTAAAGGTTTATTATCTTTATTTAAATCCACTGAAGATTGTAAATAAGGGTAAAAGAATAGTCGAGTAGGAGGTGAAATATTTTTTAATCCTTTTAATAATCCCAATGACTCTCGAAATGTAGATGTTTTGTTGTCAATAAAATTCCATGTATAAAACTCACCAAACTCTATTATTCTTCTTGAAAATTGTATTCCCCAGGACTGAACATCAGTTGATGGGAATCTAAGTGCACTGTAAGGAATTTTCATTTCCATATTCCAGCCCTCATCATCAATTGAAACTTTAGCTTCAAAAACCGTATCAAAATTAAAATCATCAGGATTGAATTCACCAGAAGTATAAGTATCGCCCAAAGTCCCAGCACTAGTTACCTGAAAACCTTGATCATTTAAATTGTCATCATTTGTATTAATACTTAACCAAAAGGATTCTGCATTAACTTCCCAAATATTATCTCTTTGACTGAATTCTCTAGGAATTAGATTTGGATTAGGATCATTAAATTTTCCAGCAACATAAATGCCACTATCATCATAACCTAAATAAATAAAAGATTCATAGCCTTTTCTTTCCTTTTGACCATTATTAGGCATCCATCTTTCAAATCCTGTAGCTGGTTTTAAATTCTTCCATTGATCCTCATCAATGATCCCATCAATCACAGGAGGTGTTTGAAATCTCTTAATTTCAATTTCTTTTCTTATTTGAGAATAACTAAAGGTTAATATCAATAGAAAAAATAAAACAATAAATTTTTTCATTAATTATTATTGAATATAATTTTAATCGAAACAAATTTAAACTAAATTTATTTCATATAAATAATAAAAAAACATGATTAAATATTCGATTTTTGGTGGTGGTTGTTTTTGGTGTACTGAAGCTATTTTTAAAAAAATTAATGGAGTTAAGTCTGTATTGCCTGGTTATATTGGTGGACATATTGTTAATCCAACATATGAACAGGTTTGCACTGGAACAACAGGCCATTCAGAAGTAATTAAAATTGAATACGACTCTTCTGTAATATCATTCAAAGATTTACTTTCAGTCTTTTTTTCAACTCATGATCCAACGACTTTAAATAGACAGGGAAATGATGTTGGAACCCAATACAGGTCATCAATATTTACCGATCAAAAAGACGAAATTAAGATTATAGAAAGTTATATTTCAGAATTAAATTTAAAAGGAATTTTTAAAAATGATATAGTTACAACAATTGAAGATGATTCTGTTTTTTATTTAGCAGAAAATTATCATCATGACTATTTTAATTTAAATAGTAATGCTCCTTATTGTTCATTTGTAATTGCTCCAAAAGTTAAAAAATTAATGGATTCAAAAAATTCTTTAATTAAGAAAAATTAATCATTAAATAGGATTCCAAAAGAAAGGTATTTTATTAATTTTTTTGAAAAGATAATTGACATTTTTAAAAAGAAATTATAATAATATTTATTTATCTTAAATGTAAAAATACTTATGATTAAACTTGTAAGTAGTCCAAACCAGACTAGCATTAATTGATATGCAGGAAATACAATTAATAATCTTATTGGCCAGTATAATAAAGCATGAACATTGTCTAATTCAAAATATGCAGTAACTGGACCAGATATCTTGGCAGCAGCTGAACCAGTGATAGCAAAAACAATTAAAATTATAATAGCCTGAAAATTCGATTCAATTTCCCATTTATTCTTTAATTTTTCTAACATTTATTTTAAAATTTCTGCAATTTGTTGCGCTAATTCTATACCAATTCTATCTTGTGCTTCATTTGTTGCAGCTCCAATGTGAGGTGTTAAAGAAATCCTAGGATGCATTAACAATTTAATTTCAGGTTTTGGTTCGTTTTCAAAAGTATCTAATCCTGCAAACGAAACTTTTCCAGAGTCTAATGCATTAACTAATTCAACTTCATTAACAACACCACCTCTAGCAGCATTTATTAAACCTACACCATCCTTCATCAGTTCAAATTGTTTTTTATCAATGACATAGCTTTTTTGAGCTGGAACATGTAAACTTATAAAATCAGATTTTTTAAGAAGTTCGTCAAATTTCGAAATTTTAATATCAATGTTAATCGATTTATCACCCATAAATTCCAATTCCAAAGTAGTATTAGATAAGAATTTATCATAAGCCAGAACATTCATTCCTGCTCCTACAGCAATTTTAGCTGTTTCTTTACCTATTCTTCCAAAACCAATAATTCCTAAAGTTTTACCTCTAAGTTCGACTCCTTTAGCGTATGCTTTTTTTAATTTTTTAAAATTAGAATCTCCATCTAACGGCATAGAACGGTTAGATTCATGGAGAAATCTTACTCCACTGTACAAGTGAGCGAATACTAGTTCCGCAACTGATGATGAAGATGCAGCTGGTGTATTAATTACACTAATGTTTTTGCTTCTAGCATATTCAACATCAATGTTATCCATTCCAACGCCACCACGACCAATAATTTTCAAACCAGGACATTTATCAATCAACTCTTTTCTTACAGTTGTAGCGCTCCTGACTAATATTACACTAATATCTTCTTTATTAATGTAATTTTCTAGTTGCTCTTGAGCAACGTTAGTGGTAATTATATTGAAACCTGATTTTTTTAATTCTTCAACTCCGGAATTAGAAATACCATCGTTTGCTAAAATATTTATCATTTTATTTTTTTTAAACTAATTTGTTAAGTTGATTCATTACTTCAATTAAGACTTTAACTGAGCTAATGTCCAATGCATTATAAATTGAGGCTCTATATCCGCCAACAGATCTGTGTCCGTTGACTCCGTTTATGTTAGCTTCTAAACATAAACGATCAAAAAGTTCTTTATGATTTTGATTATTAAGGTTAAATGTAACGTTCATTAAACTTCTGTCTTCTTTATTAGCAAAACCATTAAACAGTTCACTAGAGTCAATTGCGTTATATAATAAATTTGATTTTTCAATATTCTTTTCTTCTATTGTTTTGATTCCTCCATTTTTGGTTAGCCAATCTAAAGTCAACATTGAAGTATAAACCGCAAATACTGGGGGTGTGTTGAACATGCTATCTTTATCAATGTGTACTTTATAATCTAACATTGAGGGTATAGTTCTTGAAACTTTTCCAAGTATTTCTTCTTTTACAATAACTAAAGTAGTCCCCGCAGGACCCATATTTTTTTGAGCTCCAGCATATATCAATGAAAATTTAGAAAAATCAATATCTCTTGAAAAAATATCTGAAGACATGTCACATATCAAATTTGTATCTGTTTCTGGCATATTATGAAATTGAGTACCAAAAATTGTATTATTTGTAGTAATATGTAAATAATCTAAATCAGGATCAACAGAGTAATTTTTTGGAATATAGTTAAAGTTGGCATCTTTTGATGATGCAATTTCGATTGCATCTCCAAAATTTTTAGCTTCTTTTAAAGCTTTTGTAGACCAAGCACCTGTATTGATATAACCGGCTTTGTTTTCAAGTAAGTTGTAGGCAGTCATTAAAAACTGCATACTTGCTCCACCTTGTAAAAACAAAGCTTTATAGCCTTTGTTTTTAAGGTTTAAAAGATCTAAGGCTAGGAACGTAGCTCTATCCATAATCTCAACAAAATCTTTACTTCGGTGTGAAATCTCTATGAGAGAAAGATTAGAGTCGTTAATATTCAAAATTCCATTTGAAGCTTCTTCAATAACAGACCTTGGAAGTATACTTGGTCCTGCGCTAAAATTGTGTTTTTTCATTTATTTTTAAAAATATCGAAATTAATCAATTACATCATATCAAACATGATACCTAAATTAAGATATCATCATATTTTCAACAAAAATTTAATAGTATCATTATTGTCTGCATAATCTCCAATTGTGGGACACTGTGTTTGACCAAATTGAATATTAGTTTTAAGGTCCATATTACTTGCCACACATTGGATACTATCAGAGTTGTTTTGCATTAGTTTTATAATATCTTTTTTGTCATCATAAAACTCATAAAACAAACAACCTATTGGTGATCCTAGTTTAGTTTCTTCTTTAAGTATTAAAAATCCATTTTCAATGAATTTTTCTTTACTCATCAAATAAACAGCTTTATTGTAATCAAAATTATTAACGTATTTATTATGATTTATGATTTCTTTATGTTTAAAAAATGCATTAAATAATAAATCTAAATCATAGCTTCTTGGTAAAAATACTTTAGATACGCTCCTACATCCTAAACCAAAGTAATTGAAAATATCATTTGATAAATTTGATAGATCTTCATCGGATTCATTTCCATCTAATACTGCAATGGAATGTCTAGTTTTTCTAAGTAGATTTGGATACTTACTAAAATAGTACTCAAAATATCTATGTGAATTATTATTTCCAGTTGCTATTACACCATCAAAATTTTTAAGTTTTTCACTTTCAAACACAACTTTGTTATTAAGTTTTTTATTTCTTGATTCTAAAAACTTGACAATAAATGGAATTATAAACTTATCATCAGAGGATAGTTTAACTAAACAATCAAAATTAAGTAACAATGAACATAATAAGTCATGAAATCCAACAGCTGGAATATTTCCAGCCATTATTATTGCAATTCTTTTAGATGACTTGTCTTCAATTTTATATTTTAATAACCAATCGGAAATATTATTTTCCTGTAATGAATCGGACCAATTTTTTAATGAAAGTTTTAGATTATCAATAGTAAACCATGAGTTATAACTTTTTGATTTAATAATAGTTTCTTCCAATAGTAAATCCCACTTAGGAAATTTTTTATTTTCTTTTTTGTCAATATTCTCTTTAAAAAGAGTTCCTAATTCAGAAAAAGCTTTTATTCTTTCTTTAAAATCTAGTGTCAAACTTGTTTGTGATTTTAATTGGTATTATTTTTGCGCAAATCTAAGTAAAGATTCAATATTTTACAATGGCAATAATAATAACTGAAGAATGTATTAATTGTGGTGCTTGTGAACCAGAATGTCCTAATACAGCAATTTATGAAGCTGCATACGAATGGAAATATGCTGATGGCACTAGTTTAGGTGGGGATGTTGTACTTCCAAACGGAAAGCTTGTTAATGCTGAGTTAGAACAAGAGCCTATTTCTGATGAATTTTATTTTATTTCACCAGATAAATGTACAGAATGTAAAGGTTTTCATGAAGAACCACAGTGTGCTGCTGTTTGTCCAGTTGATTGTTGCGTTCCTGACGAACAAAATGTAGAAACCGAAGAACAGTTGTTATCAAAACAAAGATTCATGCATCCTGATAATTAATTTATGAAAGCTGGAATTGTAGGACTGCCCAATGTCGGAAAATCAACTTTATTTAACTGCTTATCTAATACTAAAGCTCAAAGCGCAAATTTTCCGTTTTGTACTATTGAGCCAAACATAGGGATTATTAATGTTCCTGATAAAAGATTAACAGAACTCGAATCTTATGTTAACCCAGAAAAAGTTATACCTGCTAATGTTGAAATTGTAGATATAGCGGGACTTGTTAAAGGAGCAAGCAAAGGAGAGGGTTTGGGTAATCAGTTTTTAGCAAATATTAGAGAAACTGATGCCATTATTCATGTTTTAAGATGTTTTGATGATAATAATATTGTTCATGTTGAAAACACTATCGATCCAGTTAGAGATAAAGAAATAATCGATTTAGAGTTGCAACTTAAAGATTTGGAAACTCTAGAAAAAAGAAAAGAAAAAATATCACGTTTAATTAAAACGGGAAATAAAGAAGCTGTATTTCAAAATGATGTATTAGCTAAGATGATCGATCATTTACAATTATTTAAACCAATAAGAAGTATCGAATTTTCTGAAAAGGAAAAGGAGTTTTCTAATACTTTAGATCTTATTACTAATAAACCGGTTTTATACGTATGTAATGTCGATGAATCCTCGGCTATTCACGGTAACGATTATGTTAGTAAAGTTAAAGAGGCTATTAAAAATGAAAATTCTGACATACTGATTTTAGCAGTTGCAACTGAAGCAGATATAAATGAATTAGATAATTTTGAAGACAGAAAAGCTTTTTTAAATGATATAGGTTTAAGTGAAGCAGGTTCCTCAAAACTTATTAAAAAATCATACGATTTACTTAATCTTCAGACTTATTTTACAGCTGGTGTAAAGGAAGTTAGAGCATGGACAATTAATAAAGGTATGACAGCTCCTCAAGCTGCTGGAGTTATTCATACAGATTTTGAAAAAGGATTCATTAGAGCAGAAGTAATTTCTTTTAAAGATTACTCAGAATATAAAAGTGAGATTAAAGTTAAAGAAGCTGGTAAATTAAATATTGAAGGCAAAGAATATGTGGTTAATGATGGTGATGTTATGCATTTTAGATTTAACGTTTAAAAAAGATTTCAACAACTGAGTAATTCTATTGTTAATTAATTTATTAAAACACCAATTTATTTTTTTTTAATCCACATCTATATTAGCTATTTTCGTAGCAATGTCAGTTACAACCAATTACACTGAAGATAATATTCGCTCATTAGACTGGAAAGAGCACATTAGAATGCGTCCAGGAATGTACATAGGTAAATTAGGAGATGGATCTTCACCTGATGACGGTATTTATATTTTATTAAAAGAAGTTTTAGATAACTCGATTGATGAATTTGTCATGGGTGCTGGTAAAACAATTGAGATTTCGATTTCTGAATCTGGTGTTTCTGTCAGAGATTATGGAAGAGGAATTCCACTTGGAAAAGTTGTAGATGTGGTTTCTAAGATGAACACAGGTGGTAAATACGACTCTAGAGCATTTAAGAAATCAGTCGGTTTAAATGGAGTAGGTACTAAGGCTGTAAACGCTTTATCTTCAAGTTTTAAGGTTGAGTCCTGTAGAGATGGAAAAATTAAATCTGTATTTTTTGAAAAAGGAAATTTAACACTAGATAATGATATTGAAGAATCCTCTAAAAGGAAAGGGACTAAAGTAACTTTTATTCCAGACGATTTAATCTTTAAGAAATATAAATATAGGGCAGAGTATGTTTCTAAGATGCTCAAGTATTATGTTTATTTAAATCCAGGCTTAACCATAGTTTTTAACGGAGAAAAATACACTTCAAAAAACGGTCTAAAAGATCTTTTAGAAGATAATAATGATGTAGAGAAATTATTATATCCAATAATACATTTAAAGGGTGATGATATAGAAATTGCCTTAACTCATAGTAAGATCCAATACAGTGAAGAATATTATTCATTTGTAAACGGTCAACATACAACACAAGGAGGGACTCATCAATCAGCTTTTAGAGAAGCTTTAGTTAAGGTTGTTAGAGATTTTTATGGAAAACCATATGATGCTAGTGACATAAGAAAATCTATTATTTCTGCTGTAAGTATTAAGGTGATGGAACCTGTTTTTGAGTCTCAGACTAAAACTAAATTAGGTTCTACCGAAATGGGAGGTGGTCTTCCCACTGTTAGATCATATATTAACGATTTTATAGGAAAATATTTAGATAATTATCTTCACAAAAATCCTAAAACTGCTGAGGAGATTCAAAAAAAAATTATTCGAGCAGAAAAGGAAAGAAAAGAATTGTCAGGTATTAGAAAGTTAGCTAGAGAGAGAGCCAAAAAATCAAGCTTACACAATAAAAAATTAAGAGATTGTCGTGTGCATCTTGGCGATATGAATAAAGAAAACAGACTGGATTCAACTTTGTTTATTACAGAGGGAGATTCGGCAAGTGGATCGATTACTAAATCTAGAAATGTAAATACACAAGCGGTGTTTAGTTTAAGAGGAAAGCCTCTTAACTGTTATTCAATGACTAAGAAAATTGTTTATGAAAATGAAGAATTTAATTTACTTCAAGCTGCTTTAAATATTGAAGAAAGTATTGAGTATTTAAGGTACAATAATATAGTAATTGCTACAGATGCTGATGTTGACGGAATGCATATTAGATTACTTTTAATTACATTCTTTTTGCAATTCTTTCCTGAACTAATTAAAGAAGGTCATTTGTATATTCTACAAACTCCTCTTTTTAGAGTTAGAAATAAAAAAGAAACAATTTATTGTTATTCTGAAAATGAAAGAATTGAAGCTGTTAATAAATTGGGTGCGAAACCTGAAATCACTAGGTTCAAAGGCTTAGGTGAAATATCTCCAAATGAATTTAAATATTTTATTGGAGAAAGTATAAAGCTAGATCCTGTTATGTTAGATGAAAACTTTAGTATTGACGATCTTCTTTCGTTTTATATGGGAAAAAACACACCTGATAGACAGAAATTTATAATAGATAATTTAAAAGTTGAACTGGATAGAATAGATTCTTAATATGGAAGAAGGTTACATTGAGCCAAATCAACCAAATTCAGATAATGAATTAGAAGATTCGTTAATTAGGGTATCAGGAATGTACAAAGACTGGTTTCTTGATTATGCTTCATATGTGATATTAGAAAGAGCTGTTCCCTCAATTGAAGATGGTTTTAAACCTGTCCAAAGAAGGATTCTTCATTCAATGAAAGATCTAGATGATGGAAGGTTTAATAAAGTTGCCAACATAGTTGGTCATACAATGCAGTACCATCCTCATGGAGATGCAAGTATTGCTGATGCAATGGTTCAGATAGGGCAAAAAGATCTTTTAATTGAAACTCAAGGTAATTGGGGAAATATTTTAACTGGAGATAGATCTGCAGCTTCAAGATATATTGAAGCAAGATTATCAAAGTTTGCCCTTGAGGTAGTTTTTAGTCCAAAAATAACTAATTGGCAATCTTCTTACGATGGAAGAAGAAAAGAACCAATAAACTTACCGGTAAAGTTCCCATTACTTTTAGCACAGGGTGGAGAAGGTATCGCGGTTGGTTTATCGACTAAAATTCTACCACATAATTTTATAGAATTAATAGATTCATCTGTTAAATGTTTGAAAGGTCAAAAATTCTCAATATTTCCTGATTTTCCAACATCTGGTATTATGGATGTAAGTAATTATAATGACGGCTTAAGAGGAGGAAGAATAAAAGTAAGAGCCAAAATTAATCAATTGAATAAAAACACGTTAGTTATTAGTGAAATACCATTTTCAACAACAACTTCGTCTTTAATTGATTCTATATTAAAAGCTAATGACAATGGAAAGATTAAAATTAAAAAAATAGAAGATAATACAGCTAATAACGTTGAGGTTTTAGTTCATTTGCCTTCAAATGTTTCACCAGACAAAACTATTGATGGTTTGTTTGCTTTTACTTCATGTGAAACATCAATTTCACCATTAGGGTGTGTTATTGAAGACAATAAACCGCTATTTATTGGTGTTTCAGAAATTTTGAAAAGATCTACTGAAAACACTAAAGAACTTTTAAGATTGGAGTTGGAATACAAAAAAAGTGATTATGAAAATCAATGGCATTATGCTTCGCTTGAAAGAATTTTTATTGAAAACAGAATATATAGAGATATTGAAAATGTCGAAACTTGGAAGGGGGTAATTTCTGCTATTTCAAATGGATTAAAACCTTTTACTTCACATTTAAAAAGAGAAGTTGTTGAAGATGATATTGTTAGATTAACAGATATTAAAATTAAAAGAATATCAAAATTTGATATTGATAAAGCGCAAATTAAAATTGAAGCTATTGAGGATGAATTAGATAAAATTGCTTTTAATTTAAGTAATCTGACTGATTTTGCTATTTCTTATTTTAAAAATCTCAAAACTATCTATGGTAAAGAGAAGAAGAGAAAAACTGAAATTAGAATTTTTGCAGATGTAGATGCTAAAAAAGTAGTTGTTAAAAACTGTAAGCTGTATGTTAACAGAGAAGAAGGTTTTATAGGTACTTCTATTAAAAGAGACGAGTTTGTCGAAGAATGTTCTGATATTGATGATATCATAACATTTACAGAAGACGGTAAAATGATGGTTACAAAAGTAGAATCTAAAAAATTTATTTCTAAAAACATTAAACATGTAGCTGTTTTTAAAAAGAAGGATAAAAGAACAGTTTATAATATGATATACAGAGATGGAAAAAAGGGCACATCATATATCAAAAGGTTTAGTGTTACTGGGGTTACAAGAGATAAAGTGTATGATTTAACTAATGGAAATAAAGATTCTAAGATGTTGTATTTTTCTGCAAATCCAAACGGAGAAGCTGAAATAGTAAATGTCATCTTAAGGCAAACAGGTTCCATAAAAAAATTAAAATGGGAGTTAGATTTTGCAGATTTGGATATAAAGGGAAGATCATCTAAGGGTAATATTGTATCTAAATACACAATAAATAAAATTGAGTTTAAAGAAAAGGGTTTATCTACTTTAAAACCAAGAAAAATTTGGTTTGATGAAACCATTCAAAGGTTAAACGTTGATGGAAGAGGTGAATTACTAGGCGAGTTTAAGAGTGACGATAATTTAATAATCATCCAGCAAAAGGGATCTCTTAAAACTGTTAAACCTGATGTGAATATGCATTTCCCTGAAGATATGATTACTCTAGAGAAGTGGATTCCTAAAAAGCCAATTTCTGTTTTATATTTTAACGGACATAAAGATTGCTATTTTGTTAAAAGATTTATAGCAGGAAATCAAAATAATGATCAAAAGTTTATTCCAGAAGGTTCAAAAATTCAACTAGAATTAGTTTCAACCGATTGGAGGCCAGTAGTTGAGCTTATTTTTTCTAAAACATCAAAAGGTGTTAGAGATAGTGAAACTAAAGTTGTGGATCAGTTAATTTCAATAAAAGGAATTAAAGCTATTGGAAATAAATTAAGCTCATTCAAGATTAAAAATATAAATCAATTAGATCCTCTTGAGTTTACACCCCCAGAAAAAAAAGAAATAAATGAACTAGTTGTTGATTCAGAGGAGATTAAGACTAATGGTAAAGATGTGATAGATGATAAAGGGCAAACTGAATTAGAGTTTTAATCACTAATTTTCTTAACAAAACCTCTTTGTTTATTTTTTATGTCACCAACAAAAGAATATTCAAAAGTGTATGAATTTGCATTAGTACTTAGAATTTTCATCTGTACAGCTTTTTTTTCACTTAAAGATTTAGGGTTTACTTTTTTGTAGATACATTCACAATCAGAAACCCATTTAACTGTATTAGAATCAATTTTTTCGTTGAAAAAACCAATTTCTAAATCTTTTGTTCGTGTAAATTTGGTAATCAACGTGTCACCTTTTTCTGAAATTGATTTAAATTCAAATGTACCAGTTTGAAATTTTAAACAATTTCTCTCTGGAAAATCACATGAAAAAATAAAAAACAAGAATAAAATAAACCTAATGTACATCAATCGTAAATTTATTAATTTTTATAGATTTTAAAGGTTCCATCGTTAAAAAATATTATGATTTTTTCTATCATAGATTCATTTTTATGATTTTTAACAGCTTTTATGTTTTTTGTTGGAGTAGGAGAGGTTTCATTTACATCATTTTCATTATCTAACAACCAATCCAAACTAATATTGTCAATAGATTTATTGATTTTTAAAATAAAATCAAGACTTGGTTTATTTCTTCCGCTTAATACATGGGAAACGCTAGATCTTTGAACACCAATTTTTTCAGCAAATTTTGATGCAGTTAAACCTTCTGTTTGTATTATTTTTTTTAATTTTTCTGTAAAATCATTCATGTATACAATTGTAAATTTATAAAAAATAAATAACATTATTATATAAAAATATTTACTTTAAAACAATATTTTAATTAAAGTTATACTTTAAATAAAATTTGTAAAATACTTAAAATAAGGATTTTAATAAGATTATTAAGTTTTTTGTTTACAATTGTTATAATTAGAGTTAATTAATTAATTTTTTTTATCAAAAAAGGTTTACAATTGTAATCGTTTGTATTGTTAACTTTGGAAAAAAAAATAATGAATATTGAAGTAGATAATTATACTAATTATAAGGAAAAAGAAATTTCTGGAAGATATATTACAAACGATTCAATTGCACACTTAAATTATAAATATTCTTCAGAAATTTGTGGCTACAGTGTTAATAATTTGCCGATTCATTTTTTTAAAATAGGTTCTGGAAAAATTAAATTACTGATATGGTCACAGATGCATGGTAATGAATCTACCTCAACTAAAGCACTTTTTGATTCAATCTCATTTTATAGTAACCATGAACAGAAGATGTTCAATAAATTAACCTTATTGGTTATACCAATATTAAATCCGGATGGTGCTTTTAAATATACTAGAGAAAATTATAATAATATAGATCTCAACAGAGATGCAGTTGATTTATCACAACCTGAAAGCCTTGTGCTAAAAAAGATATACGATGATTTTAAGCCAGATTTTTGTTTCAATCTTCATGGTCAAAGATCAATATATTCTACCCTAAATTTTAATTCATCCATAATGTCTTTTTTATCTCCATCTTCGGATTATGATAGAAATGAAACTGATTCCAGAGTAAAATCAATGAAAATTATTTTAGAAATAGTTGAAAATCTTAAAATATTAATTCCAGAAAACATCGGGAGATATAATGACGAATTCAATATAAATTGCGTAGGCGACACATTTCAATCCCTGAATACACCTACAATTTTATTTGAGTCGGGTCATTTTTCTCAAGATTACACTAGAGAAATATCTAGATATTACACATCTCTGGCGATAACTTATGCTATTAGATCAATATATTCTAATGGTTTTAATTTAAAAAATCATAAAGATTACTATAAAATTCCTGAAAACTCTACTGGTTTGTGTGATGTTTTTATTAAAAACATTAAAATAAATAAATCTTTGTCAAACCAGGTCGTTAATTTATCAATATTATATAAAGAAAAATTGAATTTAGTTTCTAAAGAAATTGAATTTATTCCAGAAATTAGTGAATTCGGAAAATTAGAAAAGTTATCAGGCCATCTGTTATCGGATTTTATTTCAATCAAAAAGGTATTTGATATCTCTGATAAAAATGATTTAAATGAAATTATAATAATCGCCAAAAAATTACGAAATATTCAGTAAATATTTGATTTATATAAAAATAATTCAATATATTCGCATTTCTTTAAATTAAAATTCAATAATATGGCTAAAATTAAACTTGATGAAATAGATCATCAAATATTAGATCTTCTAATTGATAATACAAGAACAGCTTTTACTGATATTGCTAAAAAATTATTAATTTCCGCTGGTACCGTACACGTTAGAGTTAAAAAAATGGAAGATGCAGGTATTATTAAAGGATCTTCACTTACTCTTGATTATAAAAAATTAGGATATACCTTTATAGCATATATTGGTATTTTTCTTGAAAAAACTCATCAAACTAAGTTTGTTCTTCAAAGACTTGAAGCGATTCCATTTGTTACTGTAGCTCATATAACTACTGGAAAATTTAATATTTTTTGTAAAGTTCGTGCTAAAAGTACTGATCATGCTAAAGAGATTATATTTTTGATTGATGATGTAGAAGGGGTTTCTAGAACAGAAACCATGATATCATTAGAAGAAAGTATAAATGACAAGAAAAGACTTATGCACAGAATTTTTAATGAATTACAATAATATTAGTGAGAGAATTAACAAAAAAAGAAAGATTTAACGATAAAGTTCTTTCTAGATTTAACCTTTATAATAGTATTTTTTCAACTCTTCCTTATGAGAGCATATCCAAAACTGGTGTAATGCTTCCTTTGTTTGAAAGAATATGTATTGATGGTTACAAAAAAAGTAATAATCCAACACAAATTGTTAATGATTTTTTTGATACTTATATGACTGGATCTGATGATTCGGAGAAGGTTTCCCTGTTATTTCGTTTCATACAATATATCGAAAGACAGGTAGTTCTTTTTGATGCAGTTGAAGACGCTTCTTTTTCTCAAATTAATAATTTAGATGGTAGGGGAACTTTGCGTAGTTTAAAAGAAGAAGTTGAATCTAAAAATAAAAAATCTGATCTTAAAAAGTATCTATCTAAATTTAAAATAAGGCCAGTCTTAACTGCTCACCCAACTCAGTTTTATCCTGGTTCGGTTTTAGGAATCATTACTGATTTAACTACTGCTGTTAAAAAAAATAATTTAGCTGAAATTAAAGTTTTACTATCGCAATTAGGAAAGACTCCTTTTTTCAAAAATAAAAAACCAACACCTTATGATGAAGCTGTAAGTTTAACGTGGTATTTAGAGAACGTTTTTTATAATTCTATCAGTAATATTTACAAATACATTAAAACAAATATTTTTGATGGCAAGGATTTTAACAACGACATAATTAATTTAGGTTTTTGGCCAGGTGGCGATAGAGATGGAAACCCATTTGTAACTACTAAGATTACTTTAAAAACTGCAAATAAGTTAAGAAGTGATGTTATTAAAAATTATTACAGAGACATAAGGAATTTAAGAAGAAGATTGACTTTTAAAAATGTTGAATCTAAAGTAGTTGATATAGAAAATAGATTATATAAAAGTATTTTTAATGAAAGTAAAACTCCAAAAATTAGTTTAGCTGAACTTAAAACTGAATTAAGCGATATTAAAAGTATTCTTATAACTCAACATAATTCTTTATTTCTTGAAGACTTAGATGATATTATAGACAAGGTTAAGATATTTGGGTATCACTTTGCTAGTCTGGATATTAGACAAGACTCCAGGATCCATAGTACTGTCTTTAATTCAGTATTTAGAATTGCTCAAAAAAACTTAAATAAATTATTTCCAGAAAACTATTTAAAATTAAGCGAAGAAAAAAAGATTAAGATTTTATCTAAAATCAAGGGTGATATATCCCCTGATCTTTTTGATGACGAATTGTCAATTTCAACACTTAGTTCAATAAGAGCTATGAAAGAAATCCAATTAAATAATGGGGAAAAAGCATGTAATAGATATATAATTAGTAATAATCAATCTGCTCTTAACATTCTCGAAGTTTTTACAATGTTTAGATTAAGTGACTGGGACAATCCGACTGTTGATATTGTTCCTTTATTTGAAACTGTTTCTGATTTAAAAGTAGCTTCAAAAGTAATGGAATCAGTTTACAGTAATCCTGTTTATAAAAAACACCTGTTGCAGAGAAATAATCAGCAAACAATAATGCTAGGTTTTTCAGACGGAACTAAAGACGGTGGTTATTTAATGGCAAATTGGAGCATTTTAAAAGCCAAGGAAGCTCTTACTTCAATTTCTAGAAAATATGGTATAAAAGTAATATTCTTTGATGGAAGAGGAGGTCCACCGGCTAGAGGAGGAGGTAATACACATCAATTCTATTCTTCGATGGGTGAATTTGTTGAATCTGATGAAATTCAACTAACAGTTCAAGGTCAAACTATTAGTTCAAATTTTGGAACAATTCAATCCTGCCAATACAATCTTGAGCAATTATTAAGTTCTGGAATTCAGAATAGGGTTTTAAGCGACGTTAATAACAATTCTAGTAGAGAAGATAAGTTAGTTCTAGATAAGCTGGCTAATATTAGTTATAAAGCTTATTCAGACTTCAAAGATCATCCTATGTTTGTTCCTTATTTAGAACATGTTAGTACTATAAAATATTATGCTAAAACAAATATCGGAAGTAGGCCTTCAAAACGTGGTAGTGTGGATGCAAAATTTGATTTTTCATCTTTAAGAGCAATTCCGTTTGTTGGAAGCTGGAGTCAATTAAAGCAAAATGTTCCTGGATTTTATGGAGTAGGAACCGCGTTAAAATATTACAGTGATAAAAAAGAATTTTCTAAGGTTAAAAATCTTTATAAAAGATCTCCTTTTTTCAGAACATTAATTTCAAATAGTATGATGAGTTTGACAAAATCGTTCTTTAAATTAACTGCTTACATGAAAAGTGATCCGCAATATGGAGAGTTTTGGTTGTTAATTTACAATGAGTATAAACTTACTAAAAAATTAATCTTGAGACTTTCAGGTTTCGATCATTTAATGCAAAATGAACCAGCAAATAAAGCTTCTATTCAGACAAGAGAAAAAATAGTATTACCATTAATTACAATTCAACAATACGCATTAAGAAAAATTAAAGACATTGAAAACGGAAATCATCCAAAAAAAGATTTAGCCCTATTTGAAAAAATGGTTACAAGATCTTTATTTGGAAACATTAATGCTAGTAGGAATTCAGCTTAAATAATATTTAAAAGATTCTTTTATGAGTTCAGTTTTGACCTGAACATCATAAACAGGTTTAGCTATATCTTTAAGCAAAATGAAATTTATTTTTCCATGGCTATTTTTTTTATCATGAATTAATAAATCTATTATGCTATTAATCTGATCATCATTTATTTCAATTTTTTTATAAACACAATTAATGTGATTCTTTATTGAATTGACATGTTCAATTGAGAAATTGAATAATTTATTGGATAAAAAACTTGCTAAAACTATCCCAATAGAAACTGCTTCACCATGAAGTAATTTGTTATTGGAATTTAAGAAATAAGATTCAATTGCATGACCCAAAGTATGGCCATAGTTTAATGACTTTCTTTCCTTTTGTTCCTTTTTGTCAATTAAAACAATTTTATTTTTTGTTAAAATAGAACTGTATATTGTTTTTAGATCATATAAGGGTTTGTCATTATTAATTAACTGATTATAGGCTGTAGAATCGTAAATTAATGAATGTTTAAATATTTCAGCGTATCCACTTGAAATTTCATTTTTTTCTAATGTGTTTAAAAATTCAGGATCAATCACAACCATTTTGGGATCATAAAAAGTACCTATTTGATTTTTAAGAGTTCCAAAATCAATTCCAGTTTTTCCACCCACTGAAGCATCAACCATAGACAGTAGAGTGGTAGGAACATTTATGTAATTAATTCCTCTTTTATAAGTACTTGCTACAAAGCCACCTATATCTGAAACAACTCCACCTCCAAGATTTATAATTAAACTGTTTCTATCTCCTCTTTTGTCCGATATTGTTTGCCATAGTTTTAAACATGATTCAATATTTTTATTTTCTTCACCATCACACGACTCAATTAAATCATAATTACTGATATGTATTTTGTTAAGAAATAAATCAAGACAATATTGTTTGGTGTTATTGTCAACATGAATAAAAATTTTAGAATAATTTTTATTCCTTAAATGATTTGATAAATTATCAAATCCATTTTTCTTAAAAAAAACAGAGTAACTGTCTGATAAAATTTCTTTATTCATATAAATTTATACTCTACAAAATAACATATTTTTTTTTTAAAAAAACTATGTAAATTAGTTTAAAATTTTAATGATTTGAATAATCTATTTTCTGATACTAAAGAAGCTTTTTCTTTGAAAAGTAATTTTGAACTAAACAGAGCATTTTTTCTTTTTAAAATTATAGGTAACAGCACTTTTGTTAAATTAAGCACTTCTTTAACAAACTTTGCTTTAAAATTTCACCTTCCTGTAACTCCAATCATTAAAGCAACTGTATTTGATCATTTTTGCGGGGGCGTAAGTGAAGAAGATTGTATTCCAGTAATTAATAAAATGTTTATAAAAAATGTTTATTCTGTATTAGATTTTTCCACTGAAGGTTTTAATTCAGAAAAGGAATTTGATGATTGTTTGAGAAAAAAAACATCTATAATTGAATTTGCGAAAAATAGAAAAGAAATCCCATTTGCCGTTTTTAAACCTACTTGTTTAGGAAGTACAGATTTGTTTAAAAAAGTGTCAAAATTCGAAAAGTTAAATGAATTAGAAAATGATTCTTGGAACAGAGTTATTCAAAGATTTGACAAGGTTTGTTCCAAGGCTTTTAAACAAAATATAAAAATTTTAATTGATGCTGAAGAAGTTGAAGTTCAAAACGCAATTGATGAATTAGCAATTAAAATGATGCGTAAGTACAATCTTAGTTCTCCAATTGTATATAATACTGTTCAGATGTACAGAAAAGATAGGTTAAGCTACTTAGGTGAATTGATTTCTAATCAATTGAACGATGGAGTAATATTTGGATTAAAGCTAGTTAGGGGTGCTTACATGGAAAAAGAAAGAAATTTAGCTGTATCAATGAATGTTGAATCTCCAATATGTGATTCTAAAGACGACACAGATAAAAATTTTAATTCAGGTTTAGATTTTGTTTTTAATAATTTGAACAGAATTTCATTTGTCTGTGCTTCTCACAATGAAGATTCAATTTTAAAAGTTATGAATATGATGGAGTCTAAAAAATTAAAAAGTAATGATAACAAAATATGGTTTGGTCAGCTTTATGGGATGAGTGATAATATTTCTTTTAATTTAGCCTCAAAGAATTACAACACTTTTAAAATATTACCTTTTGGATCTGTAAAAAATTTAATGCCATATTTAATTAGAAGAGCTGAAGAAAACACTTCAGTACAAGGTCAAACTGGAAGAGAATTACAACTGATTTTAAAGGAAAGAAAAAGAAGAGCTTTATTATAATTTATTTTTCAGAAAAATATGCATTTTTAGCACAGTTTTTAACAACAAATGACTTCTTTTTACCTTCAATATAATAAACTTTACAAGTGTCAATTTTTGTATTACTTTTTGAAAAATTTACATCATATTCTTTAAAAAAAATATCTTTTGAAAAAGAATTGTCTTCATTATTGAAAATCCAATTCTTTTTATAAATATCGTTTAAAACCCTTTTATTAGGCATGTAATTAAATCTAGTGTCTTTTTTATTGGTAATAAAAATTAAAATAATAATTCCAATACTTAAACCGAAAAGGAAAAAATATAATCTCTTTAAAAAACTCATACAGTTATATTTGTTAAATTAATTTTACGCTTATTAGTATTTATGAAATCAATTTTTAGTATTGTGTGATTGATGTCCAAATCAGTCATTATAAGTTCTGGCCATTCAATTATAATGAATTTGTTATCAAAATATTCAAAAAGACCTAAATCATTTATATCCTCACTATTTTCAACTCTATAAAGGTCCATATGAATCACTAATCCGTCATTACATGCGTATTCATTTATTAGTGTGTAAGTCGGGCTACTAACTTTATCAGTTACTTTTAGTTGTTTGCAAATTTCTTTAATTAATGTTGTTTTACCTGAACCAACATCTCCACAAACAAGTAGTATTTTTCCATCTGTATTTTGCAATATAAAATCACTCACTTCTTTAATTTCCTCAATTCCATAATTTAATTCCAAAATAGTTTCAATTTTTAAAAACTCAAAAATAAGACACTTATTTATTGTTTTACCATATTAAACCAAATTTAATTGATTTTTCATACTTTTGCGACGATGAAGTTAAAAGCATATCAGGTAGCTGAAATTGTTAGTGGTAATGTTGAGGGGAATGATCAGGTTTTAATTGACAGTTTAGCTAAGATTGAAAACGGAAAAGAAGGCTCATTGTCATTTTTAGGCAACCCTAAGTATAATAAATTTATTAATTCATCGAAATCTTCAATTGTTATTGTAAATAAAAGTTTCGTTTCCGATCAAAACTTAACAAAGACTTTAATAAGGGTTGAGGATCCAAATGAAGCATTTTCTAAATTATTAGATTTATTTGCAAATCAATCTTCTAACAGAGTTGGTATTGATAAAACATCTTTAATTGATGACAGCGTTTCAATTGGTGCTAATGTTTATGTAGGGTCTTTTTCTGTATGTGAAAAAGATTCAGATATTGGAGAGAATTCTAAAATTTATTCACAAGTTTTTATTGGAGAAAATGTTAGTTTAGGTAGTAATACTATTATTTATCCCGGTGTTAAAATATACAGTAACTCAGTTATTGGAAATAATTGCATAATTCATTCAGGTACGGTGATTGGATCCGATGGATTTGGATTTAATCTAGATAAAGATGGCAATCAATTAAAGGTTATACATAATGGAAACGTTATAATTAAAGATAATGTTGAAATTGGAGCTAATTGTACTGTTGATAAAGCTACTTTAGGTTCTACTTTAATAAAAAAAGGCGTAAAAATTGATAATTTAGTTCAGGTAGCTCACAATGTGGAGATTGGCGAAAGTACTGTAATAGCTGCTTGTGTTGGTATTGCAGGGTCAACTACAATAGGTAAAAATTGTATGATTGGTGGTCAAGCAGGTATTTCCGGTCACTTAAAGATTGGTGATAGGGTAATGGTCCAAGCTCAGTCTGGTGTAATGAAAAATATACCCTCTGATACAACTGTTATGGGGATGCCAGCTTTTAATTATTTAGATTATAATAAATCATATGTTCATTTTAAAAATTTACCAAAAATAATGAGTAAACTAAATGATCTTTTTAAAAAAACTACATAATGAGTAAACAACGTACAATCTCAAAGTCTATTTCACTAAAAGGTGTTGGTCTTCATTCGGGAAATGAAGTTAATTTAACTTTTAAACCTGCAGAAGAAGATTTTGGCTATGCATTTTGTAGAACTGACCTTCCAGAAAAACCAATCATTGAAGCTGATGTAAATTACGTTGTAAGCACAAAAAGAGGGACTACATTAGAAAAGAATGGTGTTAATATTCAAACGTCAGAACATGTTTTAGCTGCTCTAGTTGGAATGGAAGTTGATAATGTTTTAATAGAAATTGACGCTTCTGAACCTCCAATAATGGATGGTTCTTCCAAATATTTTGTAGAAGCAATTACAAAAGCTGGGATTAAGGAACAAAACAAAGAAAGAAATGAATATATAGTTAAGGATGTAATTTCTTATTACGATGAGGAAACAGGAAGTGATATAACGATTATCCCTTCAAAGTATTACGAAGTTACTACTATGGTTGATTTTGGTACTAAAATTTTAGGTACTCAAAATGCTACAATGAAAAGATTATCAGAATTTAAAGATCAATTCGCTGAAGCTAGAACATTTAGTTTTTTACATGAAATAGAAATGCTTCTTGAAAATGGTCTTATTAAAGGAGGAGATTTAAATAATGCTATAGTCTATGTTGATAAAGAATTGTCAGAAAAGACAATGGAAAAATTAAAAAAAGCTTTTAATAAGGATAAGATTTCAGTAAAGTCTAATGGAATACTTGATAATTTAACTCTACATTATCCAAATGAAGCGGCAAGACACAAATTACTTGATGTTATAGGAGACTTAGCTTTAGTTGGAACAAGAATAAGAGGAAAAGTAATTGCTAATAAACCTGGTCATTATGTCAATACGATGTTTGGAAAAAAACTTTCATCTATAATTAAAAATGAAAAAAGAAATGAAGTTCCAAAAGTTGATATGAGTAAGCCTCCGGTAATGGATGTAAATCAAATAATGAAAGTATTACCTCACAGACCTCCTTTTTTATTGGTTGATAATATATTAGAAATTTCAGAAAATCATATTATTGCCCAAAAAAATGTTACAATGAATGAAGATTTTTTTAAGGGTCATTTCCCTGGAAAACCAATAATGCCAGGAGTCCTTCAAATAGAAGCAATGGCACAAGCTGGAGGAGTTTTATTTCTAAATAATGTTCCAGACCCTGAAAATTATTTGACTTTTTTCGCTAAAATTGATAATGCAAAATTTAAATACCCAGTTGTACCTGGAGATACTCTAATTTTTAAATTAGAATTATTGTCTCCAATTAGAAGAGGAATAATGCATATGAAAGGTCAGGCATTTGTTGAGGGTAAGTTAACAAGTGAGGCAGAATTACTAGCTAGAATAATAAGAAAAACTGAAGCATAATGTATCAACCGTTATCATATATACATCCCGGAGCAAAAATTGCAAAAAATGTAGTAATAGAACCTTTCACATCTATTGATAAAAATGTTGTTATCGGAGAAGGATCTTGGATCGGTTCCAATGTAACTATTATGAGTGGAGCTCGAATTGGAAAGAATGTTTCAATATTTCCAGGATCTGTAATATCAGCAGTTCCTCAAGATTTAAAGTTTAAAGGTGAAGAGACTACAGCTGAAATTGGTGATAATACAACACTTAGAGAGTGTGTTACAATTAACAGAGGAACATCTGATAGAAATAAAACTAAAATTGGTAAAGATTGTCTAATAATGGCCTATTCACATGTTGCACACGATTGTTTTATTGGTGATAATTGCATTTTTTCAAACAACTCAACTTTAGCTGGACATGTTACTGTGGGAACTCACGTTATCCTTGCTGGTATGGTTGCTGTTCATCAGTTTTGTTCAATTGGAAATCATGCTTTTGTTGCTGGAGGTTCTTTAGTTAGAAAAGATGTGCCTCCTTTTGTAAAAGCTGCAAGAGAACCACTTTCATATGTTGGAATAAATTCTGTTGGTTTAAGAAGAAGGGGATTTGATAGTAAGGTAATAATGGAAATACAGTCAATGTATAGAACACTTTACCAAAAAAGATATAATAATACCCAAGCTGTTGCTATTATGGAGGGTGAAATGGAAGCAACAAAAGAAAGAGATGAAATTCTTCAATTCATTAAAAATTCTCAAAGAGGAATAATGAAAGGATATTTTAAAAATTAATTATGGCATCATCATCAGATATTAGAAAAGGTCTATGTATAAAATATAATAATGATATTTATAAAATTATTGAATTTTTACATGTAAAACCAGGAAAAGGCCCTGCTTTTGTTAGAACTAAATTAAAAAGTGTAACCAATGGAAAAGTAATTGATAATACATTTTCTGCGGGCCATAAAATTGATGATGTAAGAGTGGAAACTAAAAAATATCAATATTTATATAAAGATGCTGAAACATATCATTTTATGAATGTTGATGATTATAATCAGATAACTGTTCAAGAAGTGATACTTGATTCTTCTCAATTTTTAAAAGAGGGAGAAATTGTTACTGTTTTAATCAACACTGAGGATGGTACAACTCTTTCAGTTGAAATGCCTCAAAATGTAATTTTAGAAATTTCATCAACTGAGCCAGGTGTAAAAGGTAATACGGCTACAAATGCAACTAAACCTGCAATTTTAGAAACAGGTGCTAAAATCAATGTTCCTTTATTTATAAATGAAGGAGATAAAATAAAAATAGATCCAGAAAAAGGCTCTTATATAGAAAGAGTTAAAAATTAAAATAATTTATGAGTATAATAGTAAACAAGAATTCTAAAATTGTTGTTCAAGGATTCACTGGAAGTGAAGGTACGTTTCATGCTGAACAAATGATAAGTTACGGAACAAACGTAGTAGCGGGTGTAACACCTGGAAAAGGTGGTCAAACACATTTAGATAAACCTGTATTTAACACCGTTTCAGAAGCTGTAAAAAATGCAGATGCAAACACTTCAATAATTTTTGTCCCAGCTGGTTTTGCAGCTGATGCAATTATGGAAGCAGCTGACGCTGGTGTTCAAACAATAATTGCCATTACTGAGGGAATACCTGTGTCAGATATGACAAGAGTTAGTCAATATTTAGAAAATAAAACTTGTACTTTAATAGGTCCTAATTGTCCAGGAATAATAACACCTGAGGAGGCTAAAGTAGGTATTATGCCAGGCTTTGTATTTAAGAAGGGTAGAGTAGGACTTGTTTCAAAGTCAGGAACTTTAACTTACGAGGCTGCTGATCAAATTGTTAAGCAGGGTCTAGGTATTTCAACTGCTGTAGGAATTGGTGGAGATCCAATAATTGGAACCACAACAAAGGATGCAATTGAGTTGTTTATGAATGATGAGGATACTGATTGTATTGTTATGATAGGCGAAATTGGAGGGCAATTAGAGACTGACGCAGCCAAATGGGTTGCTGAAAATGGAAATAAAAAACCAATTGTTGGTTTTATTGCCGGAGAAACTGCCCCAAAGGGAAGAACAATGGGTCATGCTGGTGCTATCGTTGGAGGAGCAGAAGATACTGCTGAAGCTAAGAAAAAAGTTATGAAAGAATGTGGTATTTATGTGGTAGATTCACCTGCTGAAATTGGAAAAAAAGTAGCAGAAATTTTATAATTTAAATTTACAAAATGAAATTATTAGAAAATAAAACAGTTGTTATCACAGGAGCCAGCAGAGGAATTGGAAGAGGTATAGCACTAGTTTTAGCTTCTCACGGAGCAAACATTGCTTTTACTTATTCTAAATCCGTTGATTCAGCCAATGAATTGATTGAAGAGATGTCAAAATTTGAAACTAATTGTAAAGCTTATCAAAGTGACGCAGCAAGTTTTGAGGATTCACAAAACCTAGTTGATCAAGTGATAAAAGATTTTGGAACTATTGATGTTTTAATAAACAATGCTGGAATTACAAAAGATAACTTACTGATGAGAATGAATGAAGACGATTTTGATAAAGTTATCGAAGTAAATTTAAAATCTGTTTTTAACATGGTAAAGGCTACTCAAAGAATATTTCTTAAAAATAGGTCAGGTAGTATAATAAACATAAGTTCAATTGTTGGAGTAAAAGGAAATGCTGGTCAATCTAATTATGCAGCTTCTAAAGCAGGTATAATAGGGTTTTCTAAGTCAATTGCCTTGGAGCTTGGTTCGAGAAATATTAGATCTAATGTTATTGCACCTGGATTTATACAAACAGAAATGACAGAAAAATTAAATCAAGACGTTGTTAATCAGTGGATTAGCGGAATTCCATTAAAAAGAGGAGGAACTCCTGAAGATGTTGCAAATCTTTGCTTATTTTTGTCATCTGATCTTTCTACATTTATTACAGGTCAAGTAATTAATGTTGATGGCGGAATGTTAACTTAATAAATAAAATAATCAATTAAATAATTAATAAAATGGATAGAATTAATAAAATCGGATTGCCAGTTGTTCTTATAATTATGTTTTCAATTATAGGTTTAATGAAATCAGCTGTAAACATAGGTTATGGTGAAGCTGGAGTATTGTTTAAAACTTTTGGTGAAGGTACTGTTGTTGATGAACCTGCACTTGGTGAAGGTTTTCACTTAATATTACCTTGGAACAAGGTTTATTTATACAATGTAAAACAACAAGAAGTTTTTGAAAGTCAAATGCAAGTACTTTCTTCTAATGGTCTTGAAATATCTTTAGATGTTTCAGTTTTATATCAGCCAAAAGCTGATCAGTTAGGGTTATTGCATCAAACTAAAGGATCAAACTATTTGGATATTGTAATAGTCCCTAACATTAGAGCAGTAGCAAGAAGTGTTGTTGGTAGATACACACCTGAACAACTTTATTCAACAAAAAGAGATGCTATTGAAAGTGAAATTTATGATGAATTAAAAAAAGGAGTTGAAGAACAATATGTTCAAATCAATGACGTTTTAGTTAGGGATGTCACTTTACCTAATACAATTAAACAAGCTATTGAAAGAAAACTTAGTCAAGAACAAATGTCTCTTGAATATGAATTTAAACTTGAATCGGCTAGAAAAGAAGCAGAAAAAGTTAGAATTGACGCTAAAGGTAAAGCAGATGCAAATAGAATTTTAAATTCTTCTTTAACTACAAATATTTTAAGAGATAAAGGAATTGAAGCTACTACTAAATTAGCAGAGTCTCCAAATTCAAAAGTAATTGTAATTGGAAGTGGAAAAGATGGATTGCCAATAATTCTAGGAAATCAATAATTTTTTTATAATATTTGCATTTCAAATTTAAACAATGAAATTTAACCGTAACAATCATCATCATTTAAATATCCTCAAGCGAGTGATGTGATGATATTGTTATATTATTATATAAGCCCGTTTGTTAATTCAAACGGGTTTTTTTTTTATAAAAATTTAATAAATGAAAAAACTTAAAATTGCAATTCAAAAATCAGGGAGACTTAATACAGATTCTCTAAATCTTTTAAATAAATGTGGAATTAAAATTGATAATTATAAAGATCAATTAAAGGCATCCTCAAGAAACTTCCCTGTCGAAGTTTATTTTTTAAGAAATAGTGATATTCCTAAATACATTGACGATGGTGTAGTTGATTTGGCAATAATTGGTGAAAATCTATTAATCGAAAAAGATTATGATATCGATATTATTGAAAATCTTGGGTTTTCAAAATGTAAAGTTTCCATTGCTGTTCCTAAAGATGTAAAGTTTGAATCAGTTTCTTATTTAAATAATTTAAAAATCGCAACTTCTTACCCTAATACTCTTAAAAAGTTTTTAAAGAAAAATAATATTACTGCGAATATTCACGTAATAAACGGTTCAGTTGAAATAGCTCCAAATATTGGACTTTCAAACGCAATATGCGATATCGTCTCTAGTGGAAGCACACTTTATAAAAATAACTTGAAGGAAGTATTCGTAATACACGAGTCACAAGCTGTTTTAGCTGGAAACAAAAAAGTTTTAGAATCTAACAAGTACTTATTAGATAAGTTTTTGTTTAGAATTAGAGCTGTTTTAAAAGCTAAGGAATCCAAGTATATTCTTTTAAACGCTCCTAATGACAAAATAAACGCGATCTCAGCAATTCTTCCTGTTTTAAAAAGTCCAACGGTTCTACCCTTAAATAAAGAGGGTTGGAGTTCATTACATTCTGTGATAAACGAAAACACCTTTTGGGATGTAATTGATAAGATTAAAGAAGCTGGTGCTGAAGATATATTAGTATGTCCAATTGAAAAAATGGTTTTATAATGAATAAAGTATACAATCCAGAAAAGAATTCTTGGTCTTCTCTTGTAAAAAGACCATTATACAGTCTTGATTCTGTAAAAGATATTGTAGATAAAATTTTTACCAATGTAGAAATATATGGTGATAGGGCTTTAGTTGACTATACTAATAAATTTGACAAGGTTAATTTAAATGATCTCTGTGTTAGTGATGAAAAAATAAATAATTCCGAAAATGATCTTGATAAAGATTTAAAAGAATCCATCAATATTGCTTTTAATAATATTTATAAATTTCATAAAAATCAGGTTTTTAATTCTAAAAAAATTGAAACAACTTCTGGTGTGATTTGTTGGCAAGAAAAAAGAGCTATTGAGAATGTTGGTTTATATATTCCAGGGGGCACAGCTCCTTTATTTTCGTCTGTATTAATGTTGGCAATTCCAGCTATGATAGCTAATTGTAAAAACATAGTTCTTTGTTCTCCTCCAAATGATAAGGGTGAACTTCATCCTGCGATTTTGTATTGTGCTAAACTTTGTAAAGTAAATAAAGTTATTTGTGTTGGTGGAGCACAATCAATAGCAGCAATGAGTATTGGTACTGAATCTGTTCCTAAAGTTAATAAGATATTCGGACCAGGTAACCAGTATGTTACCTATGCAAAATTAAAATCTATAAACTTTAACACTGCAATTGATATGCCTGCTGGTCCTAGTGAGTTATTAGTTTTAGCTGATAAGAACGCCAATCCTAGCTATATAGCTTCAGATTTATTGTCTCAAGCTGAACACGGACCTGATAGTCAAGTGATCTTTGTGAGTCTTTCAAAATCTTTAATAAACGAAGTTGAAAAATGTATTAATGATCAGATTGAAAATTTAGACAGAAAGGATTTTATTAATAAATCGATTTCAAATTCAAAACTTTTATTTTTTGAAAATAAATTTGATGCAGTTGAATTTATAAATCAATACGCTCCAGAACATTATATAATTAATGTAGATAACGAGTCTTTTTTTATTGATAATATTAAAAGTGCTGGTTCAGTGTTTATTGGAAATTACACCCCTGAAAGTGCTGGCGATTATGCTTCAGGAACTAATCATACACTTCCAACTAACGGAAATGCTAAACAATACAGTGGAGTAAATTTAGATAGCTTTTTAAAAACAATAACATTTCAAAAATTATCTAAAGACGGTTTATTGAATATTTCAAAAACAGTTGAAACTATGGCTGAGGCTGAAGGCCTGCAAGCTCACAAAAATGCAGTATCAATTAGAGTTAAAGATTTAAAAAATTAAAATGAATATAGATACTCTAGTTAGAGATAACATAAAAAGCATGTCCTCTTATTCGTCTGCAAGAGATGATTTTAAGAAGGAAAATGATAAGAAGTTAATTTATTTAGATGCAAACGAATCTCCTTTTGATAATGGAATTAATAGATATCCAGATAATAAACATGTTCAATTAAAAAAGGTTATTTCAAAGCTTAAAAATGTTGATAAAAATCAAATCATATTTGGAAATGGAACTGATGAAATTCTTGATTTAATTGTCAGAGTTTTTTGTAATCCTAACAAGGATAAAATTATTACTCTCCCACCAACTTATGGGATGTACGATGTTATTGCTAAGACCAATGGAGTAGAGAATGTTGAAATCCCATTAAAAAATGATTTTTCAATTGATAAAAATGAAATCCTAAAATTAAGTTCAAAAACCACTAAGGTTCTGTTTTTGTGTTCACCTAATAACCCTACAGGAAATTCATTTGATATAAATGATTTAGCGGGTTTAATTAAAAATTTTAATGGAGTTGTTGTGGTTGATGAAGCTTACATAGATTTTTCATCTAAAAAATCATTAATTAGCTTGATTAATGAGAATAATAATTTAATAATTACTCAGACCATGTCCAAAGCTTACGGTATGGCTGGAATTAGATTTGGTATGGGTTTTTCAAATGAAAAAATTATTAATTATTTAAATAAAATAAAACCACCATATAATATAAATGTACTAACAGAAAGAAAAGCTCTGGAGCAGTTAAATAAGATCGATCAGATTAAAATAGGTATTGAACTTGTATTGGAGGAAAAAAAGCTATTAGTAGCCTGTTTAGAAAGGCTTGAATTTGTTGAAAAAATATACGAATCTGATTCAAATTTTATTCTTGTTAGAGTTGATAACGCTGATTTAAGATATAATCAATTATCAGAAAAAGGCATAATAGTTAGAAACAGATCCAATCAGTATTTATGTCAAAATTGTTTGAGAATTACTATTGGAACAGAAAATGAAAATAAAAGTTTAATTAAAACACTTAGCCAGTTATGAAAAAAATTCTATTTATAGATAGAGATGGTACTTTAGTTGAGGAACCTAAAATTGATAAACAATTAGATAGTTTTGATAAATTATCTTTTTTTCCTGGAGTTTTTAAGTATTTAAATAAAATTAGTGAAGAGTTAGATTTTAAACTAGTAATGGTTACCAATCAAGACGGCTTAGGGACAGATTCTTTTCCAGAGGAAACGTTTTGGCCAGTTCAAAATTTTATTATTAATTCATTTAAAAATGAAGAGGTTAGTTTTTTTAAAACCCATATTGATAAAAGTTTTGAAAATGAAAACTCAAATTATAGAAAACCAAGAACAGGGATGTTAACAGAGTATATTGAAGATCCTGAAATTGATTTTAATAATTCTTTTGTTATTGGAGATAGAGAATCTGACATGCAACTTGCTAAAAACCTGAACTGCTCAGGAATTCTTTACAGCGGATCAGATGTCAACGATTCATTAAATGATGTTGTTAAACTTAAAACAGATTCTTGGAAATCAGTTTATGAGTATTTGAGCGGATTAAACAGGTTTTCTTCCTTTAAAAGAAACACAAATGAAACTAAAATTAAGATTGAACTTGATTTAGATGGTACAGGAAAAAGCAATATTGATACAGGACTTTCTTTCTTTGATCACATGCTAGATCAGTTGTCTAAACATTCACTTGTAGATTTAAACATTAAAGTTGATGGTGATTTAAATGTTGATGAGCATCACACTGTAGAGGATACCGCTATTGCTCTTGGAGAATCTTTCTTGTCTGTTTTAGGAAAAAAAATAGGGATTGAAAGGTATGCTTTTAATCTTCCGATGGACGATTGCTTGGCTCAGGTTGCAATAGATTTTGGAGGAAGAAGTTGGCTAGTGTGGGATGCTGAGTTTAAAAGAGAGAAAATAGGGGATGTTCCAACCGAAATGTTTTATCACTTTTTTAAATCGTTTTGTGATGGAGCTAAGTTAAATGCTAACATAAAAGTAGAAGGAACAAATGAGCATCATAAAATTGAATCGATCTTCAAAGCTTTTGCAAAGTGTATAAAAACAGCGGTGTCAAAAAACAAGGATAAATTAATATTACCCTCAACAAAGGGAGTTTTATAATGAGAATAGCAATAATTGATTATGGTGCTGGAAATACTCAAAGTGTTAAATATGCTCTTAAAAGACTAGGCTGCGAAGGTGTGTTAACATCAGATAAAGAAGTTATATCTAGTTCTGATAAAATTATATTTCCTGGTGTAGGGCAGGCAAGTAGTGCAATGAAAAAGCTTAACTCTAAGGGTCTAGATGTGCTTATACCTAATCTTAAGCAACCAGTATTAGGCATATGCTTAGGCATGCAGTTAATGTGTAATTTTTCAGATGAAGGGGATGTTGATTGTTTGAAAATATTTGATTCAAATGTAAAAAGGTTTAATAATTCATTAAAAGTTCCTCAAATAGGGTGGAACACTGTTTTTGATTTAAAAACTAGTCTATTTGACTCGATCAATGAAAATGAATACATGTATTTAGTTCATAGTTATTATGTTCCGATTCTAACAGAAACAGTAGCTACATCTAACTATGGACTCAATTACAGTACTGCTATTAAAAAAAACAACTTCACTGGTGTTCAGTTTCATCCTGAAAAAAGCGGAAGTAAAGGTGAAGTGGTGCTTAAAAATTTTATAAATAATTAGTAATGAGAATAATTCCAGCTATAGATATTATTGAGGGAAAATGTGTTAGGTTATCACAGGGTGATTATAATAAAAAAACTATTTACAGCTCTAATCCATTAGAGATGGCTCAGCGATTTGAAGATCATGGTATAGGTTTTCTTCATTTGGTTGATTTAGATGGAGCTAAGTCAAGTAAGATTATAAATTATAAGATTCTGGAGCAAATTGCCTTAAAAACAGCTTTAAAAGTAGATTTTGGAGGTGGTTTAAAATCAATTGAAGATGTTAAAGTCGCATTTGAGTCAGGTGCATCTCAAGTAACATTAGGAAGTATAGCTGTTTCAGATCCTGAAATCTTTAATGATTTGTTTAAAAAATATGGAAGCGATAAAATAATTTTGGGAGCTGATTTTTTAGACAATAAGATTAAAACTAATGGATGGCTTAATGATTCAGGAAATGATCTTATGGATTTTTTAGAATATCACATTTCTAAAGGAATAAAATATGTCATTCCAACAGATATTTCCAAAGATGGAATGTTAAAAGGACCGTCTACAGATATATATAAAGATATATTGAAGTCATTTAAAGGTGTTTTTTTAATTGCTTCAGGTGGAATATCAAGCATCAAAGACTTAGAAGATCTGAAAGAAGCGGGTTGTGAGGGTGCTATTTTAGGGAAGGCTATTTATGAAAACAAGATAGAATTGAAAAGTTTAATGAATTTTATAGAAAAATAATGCTAGCAAAAAGAATAATTCCGTGTCTTGACATCAAAGACTCAAGAACCGTAAAGGGAGTTAATTTTGTAGATCTTATAGATGCGGGGGATCCGGTAGAACTTGCTAGGTATTACTCTGAAAACGGAGCAGATGAACTTGTTTTTTTAGACATAACTGCTACAAAAGAAGATAGAAAAACATTTGCTAAGCTTGCTGACGAGATTTCAGAGAATATTAATATTCCTTTTACTGTTGGCGGTGGAATTAAAACTGTAGAAGATGTTGATATTCTTCTTAAAAGCGGAGCAGATAAGGTTTCGATAAATAGCTATGCTGTAAAAAACCCTGATTTTATTAATGAATTAGCAACAAATTTTGGAACCCAGTGCATTGTAGTGGCAATTGATGCTAAGTATGTCGATAATGATTGGTTTGTGTATTTGGTTGGAGGAAGAGTTAAAACAGAAATCAGGTTATTTGATTGGGCTAAAGAAGTAGAGGATAGGGGAGCAGGAGAAATTCTTTTTACTTCAATGGATCATGACGGAACTAAAAATGGATTTGCTTGTCAGGCACTTGAAAAGTTATCACAAATAGTAAATATTCCAATAATTGCTTCTGGTGGAGCGGGAAAAATTGAACATTTTAATGAAGTCTTTAAATCTGGAAATATTGATGCTGCACTTGCTGCTAGTGTATTTCATTTTAATGAAATAGGATTAAAAGACCTTAAAACAGAATTAAAAAATAATAATATACCAATACGATTATGAATTTAGATTTTAGTAAAAACAAAGACGGTTTAGTGCCTGCAATTATTCAAGATAATACAACTCATAAAGTATTGATGTTAGGTTATTTAAATAAAGAATCCTTAAGTTTAACTTTAAGTACTGATGTGGTTCATTTTTACAGTAGAACTAAACAAAGAATTTGGAAAAAAGGAGAGGAAAGTGGTAACGAATTAAAGGTTGTTTCGCTAAAGGAAGATTGTGATAAAGATACTGTTCTAATAAAAGTGAATCCTGTTGGACCAGTATGTCATAAAGGAGATGACACTTGTTTTGAAGATTCAAATGACTCAGATGATTTTATCAGCACACTTGAGAATATTATTCAAGAAAGAAAGATTAATCCCTCCGATTCTAGCTATGTTTCTAGTTTGTTTAAGAAAGGAACCAATAAAATAGCTCAAAAGGTGGGAGAAGAAG
>ENA-UOXV01000556-UOXV01000556.1-marine-metagenome-genome-assembly--contig:-NODE-556-length-53393-cov-9.363212_pt1 | contig 53393 bp, 42 predicted proteins | sample MGYA00238165_ERZ766961 | MGnify/ENA primary metagenome ERZ766961 (study PRJEB28924, sample SAMN03173240) | marine metagenome | biome: Marine; feature: Water; material: Subsurface seawater | place: North... | reverse complement strand
AGTGGGACAGTCCGCAAATGAAGTTGCACAGGGAGCACAGGCGTATGTAGATGAAACGACTGATTCTGTCAGTGAAAGTTATGCGAGTGCGAAAGCGGCAGTAAATGAATCGATTTCAGAAATGGGAAGAGATAAAGATAGAGCGGTAGCCAAAGTAAAAGAGATGGGAGAAGCTGGTCGAGTGGCGGTTGTAGAAGCCGCGAATGCGGCAGGAGCGGCCGGAATGGCGGCAGTTGAGTTGGGAGTTGGAGCTGGAATCTTGGTGGTAGAAGCTACGGCTGATGGATATCAAGTGGTATCAGCGAAAACAAGAGAAGTATTAGATACTGCGACAGCAACGTTAGACCGCGCTGTTTTAGAAGGTGTGGATACCGCAGTGGCGCTGAAAGATGCGGCGGTTGATAAGGTTGACGCGGCACAAGTCGCGGTTAGTGAAGTCGCGGAATCAGTAGGTGATAGGGTTGGGGAAATTCGTGAGGTTGGACGTTCTGCTCTTGAAAAAAAGGATCAAGAAGCAATGGCGATCGAGTCAGTGAAAGAGTTGGATCAAGTTTTGATTGATTATGAAGCGGAAGCAAAGGTTCTTGAAGCAAAACTTGATGAAACGATTACTTCTGTTTCGAGAGATTCAAATCACGTATGGGAAGATTTAAACAGAACTTCTGAAATAGCGAGTGTGGAGAATCAATTATTGAATGATACGGCTTGGGACTAATCTTTTTGAGGGTGACGAATGACGGAGTGCTATTAGTACTCCGTCATTTGTTATCATAGATTCTTCTTCGTTCTTCTTAGTCCATCAATTCCCAGATCTTGGCGATCACCTTGGCCATTTCGGCGCGGGTGATGGGTTTTTCCGGTGCGAAGTTGGCACCTGAGAAACCTTCTATCAGTTTGTATTGTGTGGAGAAGGATACGTATTTCTCATACCAAGAAGCGGTTTCTACGTCCACAAAACTTTCGGTTTGTCCGGTGGGACTAAAGACGCCGGAGGTTTCGAGGATCACTTTAAGTGCTTCAACGCGTGAGATGGGTTGGTCAGGCTTGAAGGTTCCATCAGGATAGCCTTCGAGAATCCCAAGATCGGCTGCTGCGATGACAAATGCAACATACCATTCTCTTGATCGAAGGTCGGAGAAGGGGATGGATTCTGCGGAGGAATGCATATCTGATTCAGAGAAGCTGAATGATTTGAGGGCTACTTTTGTGAGTTCAGCCCGAGAAAGAGAGCCATTTGGATCAAATATACCATCCTTTTTTCCCTGGATAACTCCACGAATACGAAGGGTATCTACAAATGGTTTGGACCAGTGTCGAGTTGGAATATCTTTAAAGGCCGGAACGGGAAGTTCTAATATTTCTGGGATTTGTCCCGCAACGGAACCTTCTTCGGCTTGAAGTGGGGCCGCTGTGTGGAAGGTCTCTGTAAAGGCTTCTAGGTCTTTGCCGTTGGTCTCGAAGACCACAAAGAGGGACATATGACTGGCTTCTTCTCGGAGAACCCCTTGTGCACGATCCACGACGCCTCCATCTCCAACTAAACTATAACGAGCTTCGGTGGGGAGATAGGTAAAGATTTTTAGATTTTTAGAGAGAAGTTTCTTGCTTGGGAGGCGTACGGACATCTCAAAAGGTTTTGAAAAGTTGAGATCGACTTTTTCATGAGCTCCGACGTTGAATCCGGCGACGAATTCAAATCCTTCTGGAGCTGCAGGAATCTCTGCGGCGCTCATATTTGTTGGAGAGAGTAGATAGCCTTTGTATGTTTCTCCGGAGGCTTGTGTGACCTGGGTGCCTTGTGGGATGCTTATTTCGTGATGATGGTAGATGTTTTTGATGATGACGGGTCGTGTAAACAGACCTTCTGATGCGCTGAGTGCAATGGCATCGGCACTTATCAAAACACGATCAGAATTATTTTTTGGCATCGGGACGGATCGTCCGATAGGCGTTGATGCAGCTTTGTAGATCGTTGCGCCTCCACCACCGCCACCTCCGGAACTTACCACCGGAGCGGTGTAGGTGTAGGCGGCTGTTACCGCGCTGGTACAGTCTGATTCGTTGCCGGATGTGTCAGCCGCTTTTAATTTGTATTTGTAGTTATACGAAGTGTCGGCTGTTGGTGTGGAGTCTGTGTAGTTACTGGCGGTGACACTGGAAGTATTAATCTGTGAGTCATCATCACAAACGAATCCATCGGTGGCGCCACGGAAAACTAAATACTCAAGAAGGTCGCCTTCGGCATTATCAGTCCAGTCGAGACTGACGGATCCGTTGGCGGCAGAAGTTACGCTCAGGCCGGTAGGATCTCCTGGAGGTGTTCCGTCTGCCCCAGTAATCGCACCGAAGATCGTGAAATGGTCTACCGTGGAAGCCAGTTTGATCTTGTAGTCATCATAGTACTCAGATTCTTCGCCTCCACCGTTGCCGGTGTTATCGGTTCCGTTCCCGGTTACGTTTTGGACAAATTCGTCAAAGTCTACATTGGTCCAAGTGTCCGTGGTGTCATCTTTGACCTGAAACGTCTTGGTGGTTGGGATAGAAACCCAGGTTTGGGTGGTATCATCCCAGTAGGCATTATTGAGTTTATCGAGTTCCTCGAGTCCATTGAAATCGAGGACATCATTAATATCTGCGATAGAAGCGAATTCGTCTTTAGCGTAGAAGAGTTCAATGGTGACGTCGTTGTTTAGCGTGGTGATGGGTTGACCATCACTGTCGGTAGCGGTGATTTCTTTTCCTATATTTCCGAAGACCTGGGCTTCATCGGTGCGGGGGATGGCCGAAGTTTCTTTGGCTTTGACCTGTCCAGGATTGGCTCCGGTTCCGAGCGCATTTTTTGGGATTCGGATCGTCACCCCGGTATTGTCTTCATCGTCGACAACTCCTCCTTCATTGGGAGTGACGGGTTCGAGTTTTGGTTGATCAGAAATAAAGCCGGCACTGACAATTTGAGATCCCAGCGTGATATTTTTGGCCGTGTCTCCGGCGGTAGCCGTTCCGGTAAGGCTTCCATTATTACCCTGATCATCATCTTTGTAGCCCGGTTTGTCGACACGGAGATTGTAGGTTCCGGCTGGGACTTTGATCGTATAATCACCACTTGCGTCGGTAGCGGTTCCAAAAAATTCATCGGTATCGGTGTTGCGGATATTGACCCAGGCATCTTCCAAGGCACTCGTTCCGTCGGTGACTTTTCCAGAGAAGGTGAGGACATTACCGCTGGTGAAATCAAGGTCAAAAATGAGCGTGACATCGCCAGAAATATCAAAAGTGGATAGGGCACTTACCGTTCCGGAAAATTCTCCGATTCCGGGGATATGGAGGCGGGCTTCGAATCCAGTAGCATCAGAAACCTTCAGGGTTCCGATGGTGGCATCTCCGGCGGTGAGATCGATATCTTTAAACCGTCGGTGGTTTCCCTGATCAGCCGTAAGACTGTGGATATCCACAAAAGCTTCTTCGATGTCGACACTGCCGCGTTCGAGATCATCTCCGTTTTGAATTTGGACGGTAATGGTTCGCTTGTCAGAGAGGGTGAAGTCATTACTGCTACTATCAGCCGTTGAAACATCAAGCACATTGAGTGAGTCTGGATTAAGATCTCCGTAGTCAGGACTCCATGCGTGCAGTGCGTAGCGAGTTGCGCTGGAGCCGATCCCGGCAGTATTAGCTTTGACGCGGATGGCGAAGTTTCCGTTGTTATCGGTTTGACTACTGTTTCCACTTCCTACGAAATCTCCGACGGAGCCACCATTGAAAGAAACCTCTTCGGCGTTAATGAAGACATTTGGGATGCCGTTGGCAGATCCATCTTCAACGGTACCCGAGATCAAATAGTAATTAGCTTCGCTTACATAGAAGTCTTTGCTGGTTATCGTGGCTGCGTTGCCGACGACAATATCTTCTACGGTGACACCAGAGGCTGGCTCGAGGGATCCATAGCTGGGAGCAAAAACATCAAGGTTCCAGGTCCCCGGTGGGATGAAGAGCGTGTATTTTCCCTGGGCATCGGTATTCGCGGAAGCAAAACGTCCGTCTTCGGTCCAAGCATTCACGGAAGCGTACTGAATGGCATTGGTGCCATCGGTGACGGTTCCGGAGATAGATCTGTCTGATTTGATCAGCGTGAAGTCCACGCCTTTTTTATGGGTCTTGGCTTCAATGGTTTGTTCTGGGATCGAAGGAAGTCCTGGTTTGAACGCTCCTACCGTATAGGTTCCCGGTCCAATTTTGAGTGAGTAGGATCCATCCGTCGAGGTCTTGGTATGTCCTCCAAAACCGTTTCCAGAAGGATCGTAGGCGTAGACTTCTACATTGGCGAGTCCAGAGTTTCCGTCGGTCACTTCTCCGGAAAGGGTAAGGCCCGCACTGGCTAAGCTTATCGTGAGATTTGTGGCCCCCGTGATGTCTTTTTGGACCGGACGTGGTGGCACAAAATTTTGATCTATATCACCGGTTCCAAAGGCTGAGTGTTCTACATAAGGCATCACTCCAAAGTCCCAGTTTCCATTGGAGACATTGAAAATGACATCGGTTGAATTATCGGCTTCTAAGGTTACTTTTGTGTCTTTCCATCCACTGGGACCGGAGGCCCAGAGGGAAACTTCTTTTCCATCAAGTTCATCGTCGGTATGGGTAATCGTTACGGTAACGGGAACGCCGGCTGAATTTAAAGAAACATTGTTTCCACTGGAAGTTGGGTTTGCGCTTGTAAGTTGGAGTTCAACACCTTGTCCTCCAAAGTAGGCGTCGTTGTCGCGAGGCGCCTCGATCCATAGGTGATACCAGCCGTCCCATGAATTGTTACTTTCTGAGACGGGAAGTTGTGAAAATGAATAGAGTCCGTTGGCATCCGTCACGGTTTCAAGGTGTCCCGCAAGAGGGGAGTCCAGGATAACTTTGGCATTGGCGACATTTCCGGTGCCATTGGGCCCGGTAACTTTTCCGGCAATAGATCCGTTTCCCGCATCTTTGATATCGAATTTCATAGATTTAATCGGTCCTTCGAGCGTTTTCCCCGTACTATTTTTTGTACTAATAGAGACCTGGTATCCTCCGGTGTCATTGGCCCAGTCAATCTGAGAAGCATCTCCATTGATGATGCCATCGAGTTCAAACTCGAGGAAGTCATACGGCATCGTAGTGGAGGTGGTATTTGTGTCAGTACAAGTAGCTTCAAAGACACCATTACTGTCCAGAGTACAGCCGGTACCATCATCAATGGATAGGGTGAGGGTGAGGTTCTTGGATTGATTATTCGCTTCGATATTGCTGATCTGAACTTTTCCTTCATTGTTCATCGTGGTTCCGGCCGTCATGGTCCCGCCTGGACCATTCATATCTTGGTTGAAGAAGAAGAGATTTCCAGAAGGGTCTGTTGCTAACGCGACATTGCTCATATCAAAGGAGGAGGGGAATGTTAGGATGATCTTTCCGCCGTTGTCGAGCGCTTGGGTGATCGGGAAATTTACATGATAGTTCGTCGATTTTCCGGCGGTTTGGTTCATCGGCCAGACACTGATCGGCATGAAAGTCTTGAAGTCAATGTCGTTGGCGACAGAGCCTTTATTGGCCATCTTGGCGAACATATCACCGTTAAAGGTTCCATCGATTCCAGAACTGGCGAAGTCTTGGCCTTCAATAAAGGTGGCGTCAAAAATGCCTGATTCATCGATGGGGGTGAAAGAGAGCTGACTGCCGCCGGTGTTGATGTCCTGTCCACTGGTGGAGAGGATTGATGAGCTGGGCTCAATCGTGTAGTTCGTTCCTGGGGTAAGACTCGCCTTCTATCCGGAGTTCGTTTTGGAATCCATCGTAGAAGAAGCTTCCGGTCTGTAGATCCACACGGTTGTCGGAATCATCTTTGACGGTCCAGTTGGATTTTTTCTCGACCGCGGTTTTGTCCATACGATCTGAAAAACCAATCAGGACTTCTTTTCCCCGACTATCGATCCAGTTGATCGTCGGTTTGGTCGTGGAAAGCGCTCCACTGATGGTAGTAAATGTAAGCGAGTAATTATCAGAGGTTGTTCCTGTGGCCGTTCCATTTCCGTCCCCATCGAGTTTATTACCGGCAGCGTCTTCGATATAGAGTCCGGAAAGAGTGAGGGTATATTCGGTGTCGGCAGCAAGAGGTCCTCCGAGGAAATAATTCATCGTTCGAGAGAAAGGATCGTATTGGATCTCACTTCCGGGGATATTTGGAGAGAGCGTTACGGCACTGGATGTGAATTTACTTGGATCCATGTCTTCGTTAAAGGCGATGGCTATGGAGTAGGCGTTTTGAGGAACATCCGTCGTACTCGTACTTCCATCAAAGAAGGCGTCTTGGACTTTAGGGGCGGTGCTATCGCTGTTTCCGCTGGTAGAGAAATGTGTTTTGAATTCAGAAGGCATGGATTGTCCCCCAATATCGGTAATATTGGTCGTCACTCTTATACGGTATGGGGCATTTGTATCGAGATCACTTACCGGTTCAAGACTCACGCTGAATTCAGACTCATTATACGAGACATACACCGGGACATTCCCCCAGACATCACTGCTTTTCTTTTCTAATACAATATTTCCTTGGGTTTCAGCGGTCTCGCGATTCAGCGCTTCGTTAAATTTAATGGTAAAGTTTTTACTATTGGTTGAGATGTTCTGGGCGCCGTCCCACGGCATGGAGCCGTCGACTTCAGGAGCTTGTCCATCATTTCCGTGTTCGATGGAGAACTGGAATGATCCCTGGGTTTGTGCGGGGAAGGTTTCGCCACTGCCGTTATCTTTTCCGATGATATAGAGTACGTAGTGGTCAAATTCATTCAGAGGGAAGTATGGCTTGGTGTCATCTAAATCTCCATTAGCATTGGTACTTCGAATATCGACTTTGAGGGCGTCTGTTCCTGCAAAACTACAGTTTCCTCCATCACAAATATTCGTATCTCCTCGGTTTAAAATAGCGATAGGGTTTTGTTCTGCTGGATCAAAACTCACAAATTCAGGGAGAAGATAAAGACTGTAGGTAAGAATTCCTGACGGCACGGCTCCTGGATCTTCATCGAAACTTATGTTTAGGTCGCGTCCATCAATTCCGGGATTACTGGTATCGGTGTCGCTCACCTGAATATTATTTACGGGAGTAAGCATATTGAGGTTTACTTGAAGTGCCGAGGGTGTGTTGTCGGCATTTCCATTGAGATCTTTGACGGCATTAGTGGGATTGAATTCCGTATCGTCGCCGCCAACTTGGTCCACATCGATATCGAGATTCGTAGTTCCCAAGGTGACGTTGAATACACGGCCTTCTTGGTCCATGAGATTGAAGCTGGCTTCGTCTCCAAAGTTTCCGTTTATTATTCCAAGATTGGCCTTGGTAATGCTGGCTTCATTCATGGGCTCATTGAAGATAAAGACGATCATGTCTCCTGCGTCGAAGGTTCCGGGATCACCAGCCATAGAGGAATCACCGGCAACGTCTTTGAGGACTGGGGCAGAAAGGTCAATGGTTCCAGTTTTTTGGATGGAGCCTCCGTTTTGGGTTTTGACACCAAAGGCTTGGACCAAGTCATAGTCACCCAGAGCCGATCCTGCCGCCAAGGTAATCATGAGTTCGGTAAAGTCTCCGTTCCAGGCACCGGCTGAGTTCGCGCCCCAGGTTTTCTGGACAAAGGTATATCCACCGCCGTAATTGGCTTCAAAGTTGTGTTCGAGTGGCAGCCCCCAATCGAGATTGGTCACGGCAACTCCGTCATACGTTCCTAATGTGTTCGGATCAATGGATTCATTAAAGTGTACAACGAAGGTGTCGTTGGCATCTAAGCTGCTTGAGGTATTGATGTCGGTGTAGACAATGGCTTCGATTTCCCCCCCATCTACTTTATTAAGGGTGAATTGAGGACTGGTGTCGTCCATCGCGTTTCCAGCCAGGTTGAACACTTCTCCGTTGGCGGCAAAAATTTCGTCACCGGCCTGGATATTAGCGCCTTTTCGGAGGTTGATGTGAAGTTCTCCAGCCTTGTCTTGCCATTGATCGACCCAGAAGTTGGCGCCTTGCCCGAAGGCATTTGCCACGGGACTTCCTGTTCGTTTGATGACAAAGTCTGTGTTGATGTTGGTAATACTGGAGTAGTCTACATCTGTATTACAGCCATTACTCGCATCGGCGGGATTTTCATTGTCAAAAATTAGAACGATTTCATCCCCTCCGTTGAGTTGGCCATTGTTATCCCAGTCGTTTCGGATGACACGACAGATGGTGGGTGCGACGGCATCGGTGTTGACTGAAAGTAGTCCAGAAGCCAAAGATTGGCCGCCTTCGTCGGTAACATTGGTAACGGTGACTTGGGTGGTAGAGGTATTTCTGTCGAGGGTGATTTCGAATTTTTTGGGATCTTGGTGTAGATCTCCTGCCGCGGTTCCACCGCCACTATTATTGTTATCAAAAACAGGATCGACTAGGAATGTTGTATCACCTCCTACGTCTACTGAAAAATTATTACTCCAATCGTCATCATCCTGTATATCGAGAATCGTTTCACTAAAGGTGATGATAAGTTTTGTAGCGCTCGATTTGATGGCGTTGGCCGTGGGCGCGATCGTATCGATCTTTCCTCCCCAGCCGATGGGAACTCCGGTGGCAGAGGCAACGCCATTCATCATGAGTTCATCGCCATCACGAACGCTCGGGTTGGCCCCTAGTGTGATGGCCAAACAATCAGGGGTAGCATCACTGCTGGTGCCGCCAGGGGTACAGGTAGATCCGTCATGATTTCCCCAAGAGAGGGCAATAGAGCCTCCGGTCCCCCAGTTATGTTCTTGCCAAGGATTGTGGTTTACGGGTTGAATTTTGAGAGGATCGCTGGTGGTTATGTCTCCCGTACTATTAATACTTGTTCGATCCATATCCGTATCAAAGAATATGGTGACCGTGTCTCCATCGTCAAAGGCCGCATTTTCAGCTCCTTGAGTGAGGTCACTCTGGACAAATTCGACATCTGGGAAGATCGGACGGGGGATTTAGTTTTTACTGTCATTGGCATTTACTGAAAAATCAGAGGCTTCAGTATCCATGACGCGTCCGTAGGATTCGGCGAGATTGGCGCGAAATTTTCCAATACAAGCATCGGTGTCAAATTCTTCTTCGGGACCACACTCAGAACTGTTTCCCGCGGGATACTGCCAGGTTTGGAAGATATCCAAGAATCGTGAAATGTTCGGTATAATCGCTCCGTCACTGGATTCCTCCATGGCGGTTGTATCAATGCCTCCGGAGAAGGGGACATAGATCACGTCACGGTTGGCATCTTGGTCCGTGGTACAGGAAAGGCCTGTGTCGCCGAAGTCATAACTACAGCCATCCATCCCGAAGGAATGTTTTCCTTCATTACTGATCGCTTGGACGCCGGCATCCGAAATCGTTATATTTGCTGCCTGAGCGGCAATAGGTAAGAAAAAGAGTGTAGCGAAAAATATGCCGAAGAGCCGATGCCATAACGAAAATAACTTCATGCGGGGAAGTGAAAAAATATACGGAAGTAGTTTATATAGGTGTTCATGCCGAGGGGCATTTTTAGAATCCTACTTTAAAAGACCCCCTAAAATTTATTTTAGGGGGTCTTTTGAATTGTTTTTTTTGGAAAAGTGTTGTGGGACTACTTTTCGTATCGAACGGCGGCGATGAGTGCCATGTTTCGAGCACGTTTGATAGCACTTGCGAGTTGTTTCTGGTGTTTGAGGCAGACTCCTGTGTGGAATCGGCTCTGAATGGATCGGTAGTAGGTCACAAATCGAGAAAGAAGTTTTGAATCTTTGTAGTCAATGTGTTTTACATCGTTCCGGCAGAACGTACAGATGAATTTTTTAGGTTTTGGAGGCATAGTTTAGAGTGGATTAGAGATCTAGAGATGAATCTTCCAAGATCGCATCGAGTTTTTTATCGACGTCATCTTTTTTGGGAGCCGGTTTAGCTTCTTTCGCTGGAGCAGGTGCTTTTTCTGCTACGGGAGCAGGAGCGGCTGGTTTTGCTGGAGCAGCAGGCCGTCGAGTACCTTTCTTTGGTGATTCCGCTTCTGAAATCTTCTTTTCTTTTTCCATGGCGTCCCATTCTTTCTTTATTTCTTCTTGAGAACGTGGTGCTGGAGCTTTTGGATCAACAGAGGTGATCATAAACCGTGTAAGGTTTTTATCGATATTCCAGTCTCGCTTGAGTTCGTTGATCTTCGTTCCGTCTATTTCGAACTGTACTACAAAATAATATCCCCATTTTTCACCTTTAATCATGTAGGCGAATCCACGTGTTCCCCAAAAGTCCTCGAAGGTGATTGTTCCACCGAGTTCTTTAATCTTGTTAACGATACTGTTTTTGGTTTCTTCTTTTGCCTGGGCTTCATCCAGAGCGTTCGAGAGAATGGCCATTACTTCATACTTGGTCATAGCTTTATGGGCTAAGAAATAATAAGGTCTTAGGCGCATCTCGTACTCACGCGATGTGAAGAGATGGGCAAAGCAAGAGAGAGATTACGTATTCCTTGCTTTTGTGCAAGCTTTTTTTATAAGTAGAGAGTCTTTTAACCTCTTAACACATGGATGGTTTTCTTTTGATTGATAAGCCGGTGGGTTTCACCAGTTTTGATGTGTGTGCCAAGATGCGCAAGGCTTTTGATACGCGCAAGGTTGGTCACACCGGGACACTGGATCCTTTTGCAACGGGTCTTTTGATCGTAGCTATTGGGAAATGCACGAGGCTTATTCCTTTTCTAGAAAAGGACAGGAAGACCTATCGAACAAAAATAGTACTCAATCAAACGTCCGAGACTCTTGACCCTGAGTCTGAGATTGTTCAGGGCGATTTTTCAGGTGACATTCCTACTCTTGAGCAGGTTCAGGAAGTTCTAGAGACGCATTTTAAGGGTAAAATCACTCAAATTCCTCCGAAATATTCTGCTTTGAAAGTGGGCGGAAAAAAGCTTTGTGATCTGGCGCGTAAGGGCATAGAAGTGGAAATAAAACCGCGCGAGGCGGAAGTGTTTCATATTAAAATCTTGAATTATAGCTATCCAGAGATAGAAATAGAGCTAGAAGCCGCAGCAGGCTTCTATGTGCGGTCATTTGCAAGAGATTTAGGCGAAAAGCTTGTGGGATCTGGGATGTGTCAGGAGCTTCGGCGATTAAAAGTTGGAAATTTGCATATCGACGATGCTGATAATATTGAGCAGGTTTCTACGACGATTGATCCGAAACATATTATTACGCTTGATACGCGTGAAATAGAGACCGGACGAGTGCAGGACTTCGTTTCAGGAAGAGCCTTCCCCCTTCCGGGGGTAGAAGGGGATAGGGTTTTAGTGCTTGTTGGCGGAAAAAGCTTGGGCGTCGGCGAATTCAAAGACGGTAAGCTTCAGCCACGTATTGTTTTGTAATGTCTAGATTTAAATTTAGATATAAATCTATAATTTAATCTAGATTTAATTATAGATTAATCTTCTTCCCATACTCATCACAGATGAAGATTTCTGGTTCGAGCGTGTGGCCCGTGTCGGCTTTCACTTTATCGCGCCATTTGCGAGCGAGCGTGAGGATATCGTTTTGGGTGGCTTTGCCTTCGAGGTTCAGAATGAAGTTAGCGTGGCGTTCGGAGACTTGAGCGTGACCGATCGTGTCGCCTTTGGCGCCGGCTTCTTCGAGGAGTTTCCCGGCAAAGACTTCTCCGGGGACGGGATTTTTGAAAAAGCTTCCTCCTGATCGTCCGGGGGGGTATTTGGCCCAGCGTTCGGCCATGAGCTCTTTGGTCGCATTGAGGGCCATCTCTGGTCCAGCGGGTTGATCGAGACGGAAGGTCGCTCGAACCACCAGTTCATCAGGGTTTTGTTTGAACCGACTTTCGCGATAGGCAAATCCGCAGTCAGGTTGCATTCGTTTTCTAAGAATACCGAGGGCATCGAGATATTCGACCTGGAGGACCTTATCGCCGGTTTCCACGCCAAAGGCACCCGCATTACCACGGATAAAGCCTCCGACATTACCGGGAATACCACTGAGTTTGCATAGATCTTCCCATCCGTGTTTGTTGGTTTCTTCGACGAAGCTCTGCCAGGATTTACCGGCTTCGACGGTGACGATGTTTCTTTGTACCCACGTGCCTTTTTGAAATTTAGGAAGAAAAACTCTCCCTCGAAAGCCTTTGTCACTCATCAAGAGGTTTGAGCCTTTCCCCAGAATGATCTTGGGAAGGTTGAGGGCGATGGTCTCGGCCCAGATTTCTTCGAGAGCTTCTGGGTTTTTGATGGCATACAGCTCATCGGCAGGACCACCGACACCATAAAAGGTCAGGGGAGCGAGGGGGGCGTTGCGGATAACTTCTATCATTGATTACAGCATACTTAAAAAAGAGTTGCTTCAAAGTCATAAATTCGTAGAATGTCTCAGCCGTCAAGTCGTGTCTGACTTAAGACCTTCGGGAAGCGGTTATCCTTACTTTTTCATTTCATTTTCCCATGTCTATTCTACAAGAACTATTCGATAACGAGGTTCATATTGGTCATCGTACTGATCGTTGGAACCCTAAAATGCGTCCTTATATTTACGATAAAGTGAATAGAGCGCATATTTTTGATCTTGAAAAAACAGCAGAAGCCCTTGATGTGGTTAAAAAATTTCTCGCTGCGGTGAAGCTTAAAAATGGTCGTGTTCTTTTTGTCGGAACGAAGCCACAGTGTTCGTTTGTTCTTTGCAAGCAATTGGAAGAGAGTAAACATTTCTATGTAGATGAGCACTGGGCACCAGGGCTTTTGACGAACTTTAAAGAAATTCGAAAACGAGTGGATCATTATTTGAACCTCAAATCTCAGTTTGCATCTGGAGAAATTAAAAAATATACCAAGAAAGAGGTTTCTAAGTTTCGAAAAGAACTCGATAAATTGGAAATAACCTATCACGGAGTGGCTGAAATGCGAAAAAAACCAGATCTCGTGATTGTCCTTGATGCGGTTGGAAATCGTTTGTCTATTGCTGAAGCGAATAAGGCAGGAGTGCCTATTGTGGCTCTTGTGGATGCGAATGGAAACCCCGATGGGATTGATTACGTGATCCCTGGTAATGATGATTCTATCAAATCGGTTGGATTTTTGTTGAAAAGTATGCTACAATCATTGGATTCGTAGTTATTCTTTTATGAAAAAATGACGAAAAAAGCAGAAACCGGTTCCGTTCCGGCTGTAGCTCCTAAGGCTCCAGCCAAACCTTCAGCTCCTTCAGTTCCTGTCTCAACAGGGGAAAAGATTTTGGGAATTTTGGGTTATCTAGGATACTTTTGTATTCTTCCTATTGTTCTTCGTCCTGATTCTAAGTTTTGCCAACTTCATGGGCATCAAGGATTAGTGATTATGTTGCTGTTCTTTTTACTGTCCTGGTTAGGATGGATGAGTTCTATGGCGGCGTCTTTTTTGTTTGTACTTCACTTTTCTGTTGCGTTGGTAGGAGTTATCCAGGCAGCACGAGGGGTTGCGTTCAAATTCCCGGGCATTTATGAAGTGGTAAAAGAATTAAAACTTCGAAGTTAATAATTGGCTTTGATTTCTTATAAAAAATCTCCCTCGGTATTTCCGGGGGAGATTTTTGTAGCAAAAGAGTTCGTAGATTAGACCGACAAACGAAGGAAGCTGATGAGCTTAGCATCGCCAAGGTACTCTGCCACGGTTTGATCAGGGCTTTTAACATAGGCTTGAGAGGCGAGGGCTCGGTCTGCACAGAATTTTCTTACTTTTCCTTCGATAATTTTATCGAGAATCTGTTCTGGCTTTCCTTCATTGATAAGTTGTTCTCGGTAGATACCTTTTTCTTTTTCAATAACTTCGGAGGGAACGTCTTCTGGATTAGCGACGAGGGGATCCATAGCCGTCGCGTGCATGGCTACGTCTCGTGCGGCTTCTTCTGAACCTCCCTGAAGAACGACAATGGCGCCGACCTTGTTATTGGAGTGAATATAGCTTCCGACGATGTCTCCACCTTCCATTGTTTCGATGGCACCGAGGACGAGGTTTTCTCCAATGGCGGCAACTTTTTCACCTTTCTTTTCTTCGAAAAGAGCGGTGGCTCCCTCGGCTCCGTCTTGACTGGCTTTATCAGCAAGTTCTTGTGCGTAGGCCTGAAAATCTTCGTTGCGAGCGACAAAGTCTGTTTCGCATTGAAGGACAAGAGCGGTTCGTCCTGAGACAGCGATAACACCTTCTCCGGCTTGTCGATCAGATTTTTCACCGGCTTTGGCTTCTCCTTTTTTTCGTAAAATTTCAATGGCTTCTTCGGTGTTACCATTGGTTTCTTTGAGGGCTTTTTGGCAAGCCATCATACCACATCCGGTTTTATCACGGAGGGCTTTAACGTCAGCAGCTGTAATAGACATGAGAGTAAAGAGTAGAGAGTAGAGAAGAATAAAAACTGAAAAACGTCTTTATGACTGGCGCATTGTACGGACCGAACGCTAAAAATCAAGAATCTAAAATTTCAAGAAATCATCCGCCGTGGCGGCGGCTTCGGCTTTCATGCTTTTGTTGATGATGAATTCCACAATAATTTCTTTTCCATAGAGTTCTCGAAGGGTTGTTTGAAGGGGAACTCGAACTTTATCGCCCGTTATTTGATCGTAGTGAAACTGACTATCTGCCGCAAAAATGATTTTAGAACCCTCTAATTGAGGCTTGGTACTGAGAAAAGATCGTTTAGCGAAGGTTGGAATAGAGGCTTTATCGGCAATGTCATGCATTTTTTCTTTGAGTAAATCAATGCTTACCGAAGGGGGCTCGCTACTTGCAGCAGGCATTGTGGGGCTTGTTGCAGGTGTAGTGGGTGCGGGAGCTGAAATTGGTGTGGATTGGGGAGTGGGCGTTGATGATTCAAAAACAAATCCACTGGCAGCAGGTGCTTGAGAAGGAGCTGCTGCTGGGTCTGGTGGAGGTGTCACAGCAACGGGTGGCGTGATGGGTTGTGTTTTGCGAGTCGGTTCGGGGCTTTGGGTTTGTTTGGGTGCTTCCACTGCTTTTTTGATGCTTTGGGGGGCGGCGTGCATGCCTTCTTGTGTGAGTTCGATCAAAGCCATTTCAAAGGGAAGTTCTACAATGGGAGAGGTTTTGATTCGCAGAAGAGCTTTCTCAATGGAGGTGATGGCTTTCATGACCGGAGGAAGATCGGATTGTCCGAGTCGTTCGTGCATCTTGGTTCGAAGAAAATTCAAGAGGTCGTGGCCAAAGGTTCGAAAATCAATGCCTTTTTGGGTGAGTTCTTTGAGGAGTTCAAGCGCTTCGGATTGGTTTTGGGCTTCGATGGCGTCCCAGACCGCTTGAAGTCGATCGCTCGAAGAAATGCCGAGGGATTCCCGTACGGCAACTTCGGTGAGTTGGTTATCGGTTTCCGCTGCCATTTGCTCCAGAAGAGAAATTGCATCACGGAGACCTCCTTCGGCCTTGAGTCCGATGAGTTTGAGAGCCTCTGCCTCAGCTGTTATATTTTCTGCTTGGCAGATGCTTTGTAATCGATCGGTAAGTTGATCGAGGGTAAACCGTCCAAACAAAAAGTTCTGACAGCGGGATATAATTGTTTCGGGAAGCTTATGCATCTCGGTCGTCGCCAAGATGAAAAAAGCATGTTCAGGGGGTTCTTCGAGGGTTTTGAGCAGTGCATTGAAGGCTTCTTTGGTGAGCATGTGGACCTCATCGATGATGTACACCTTGCGTTGGGCATAATTGGGCGTAAACATAATTTTTTCCCGGAGTTCTCGAATTTCATCAATTCCTCGGTTGGAAGCGGCGTCTATCTCGATCACATCGACCAGGCTGCCTTCGGCGGTTTGGGTACAGAGATCACAGGCGCCACAAGGATTTCCTTCTTGTAACTGCTGACAGTTAAGACCTTTGGCAAAAATACGTGCCGTAGAGGTTTTCCCGGTTCCGCGGGTCCCAGAAAAAAGATAGGCATGCGCTGGTTTTTGGTTCTTGAGCGCGTTTTGAAGGGTTTTAACAATGGAGGTCTGTCCGACAACATCACTAAAAGTCTGAGGACGGTATTTGAGGAAAAATGCCATAGCAGGAGCAGTATAGTTTTGAATTTTTAATTATCAATTATTCCTGAGTAATTCTCACTTTTAGCCATCCACCTTCGTCCCGCGGCCGCGGGAATACGGTGGACACGCCTTTTGCTATTGTATTCTCACTTTTAACCACCATTGTTTTCCAGAAATGTGGTGTTTAATGACTTGGAATTCTTGGCCGGGAGGATAGGTTCCCAAAAGTTCGCCGAGGCGATAGTGGAAGAAAAGCCATGAAAATTTTGGAGGGGTCCCGCGAAGATAAATTGTATCTTTCGTGGTGAGTGTTGGAGTTTCTTTGGTCGAGAATTTGATCAGAGGAGGATGATCGATTTTGAAGTGTGGTGAGGCGAGATAAAGGTCTTCAAGGTTTTCAACGAAGTAGGGGATGCGATTCACTTCGCCCGCCCAGACCCAGCCTTCGTCGGCGTCGGTCATTTTTTCCGCGTAAGCCGTGGGAATGAACCAAGAAAGGGAACTGGCGATGTCATCACGAGCTCCGGCTCCTTGGAGAAAAAAGACAATGCCAAGCACACTCAGTGCTAAAGAGACCGCCGCCGCCAAAAACATGGCGTACATGGTGGTGATGAGTTTGGCACTGGGCTTTTTTATTTTTCCGAGGGCTACTTTAAAACTAATACCGATAATGGCAGTAATGACCGCGAGAACGGAATAAGGATTGGTGACGTATTCGAGAAAGGAAAGATCCATAGTTGTTAGTTTAGGCCGAAAGCAGGATTTGAGCAATTTCTGAGGCGGCGTTTTGAATAGATGCGGTTTTGAGATTCTGCTGTAGCTTTTTATTTTCAAGTGTTGTTTGGATGATTTTAGGAAGTTGTTCAGAAGTCTGTTTGTTTTGTTCGAGCAGGACGCAGAGATCTTGGTCCGCGAAATGTTTGGCGTTGTGGTATTGGTGATTTCTGGCTACGGAGGGCAGGGGAATGATGATGGATGGTTTTTGAGCGTTGAGAATTTCAAAAAGAGAGTTCGCGCCACCACGGGAAATAATCAGATCAGCGTCGTCTATTTTTTCCGCGAGTTCTGGTGCGGGGAGGGTTTCGTATTGGGTGAAATTTTTATGCTTGAGTTTTATTTTTTTATCGGAACCGGTGAGCAGGGTAATTTTATATTTTTCGAGGAGGGTTTCGGCATTACTTGAAAAAGAGAGGTTGATGAACGCGGCGCCTTGGGAACCGCCAAAAATGAGAATGTGGAGGTTGGAGAAGGTTTGAATGCCTTCGGGGAAAGAAGGTATTTGTATGGGAGCTTTTTCGAGGCCTTTGCTCTGAGACCGCGGACAGAAAAAGAGTGGATAGGGGGCTTTTGTATCAAAGTTTCGAAAGGTCTTATGACATTGTTTTTCGAGCCATTTCCCAAAACGTCCAGAGGAGATATCCGATTCATGAGAAAAGCGTTTGGCGGGAAGTCTTAATGATTTGGCTGCCAAAATAATCGGAAAGCAGACAAAACCGCCTTTAAAAAAGAGGACGTCGGGAGGGCTTTCTTTTAAGAGTTTTCGGGCTCGGAAAAATGCTTTCAAAATCAGAAATAAATCACTGATGTTTTTGAGAGAAAGATAGCATCTAATTTTTCCTGTTCGGAGAAAATGAATCTTGAGATCTGAAAAATCGTCTTTGGCGATTTTTCGATCGAGCGTCTGATCAGCCAGTATAAGGTTTACTTCTGCTTTTTGATGAAGTAATTCGTCAGCGAGATTCCGAAGCGGATAGATATGTCCGCCGGTTCCGCCTCCAATAAGCCATATTTTTTTTGTCATGACAGGGGTGTTATTTATCGATAGCGACGTCGAGAAAGTTTGTCGGGGATTAAGCTGGATATGTGCAAGAGGAGTCCCAGTCCGGTGAGTGTGACCATCAGGGAACTTCCCCCATAGGAAATGAGCGGGAGGGTGATTCCTGTATTAGGTAAGAGCGCCAGGTTGACGCCAATATTCACAAAAGCCTGTCCCACAATAATAGTGGTAATACCGACGGCTAAGAATTGATTGAATTCATCAGGGGCGTGTTGCGCGATCTTGTAGCCACGGTAGGCAATGAAGATATAGATTCCAATCAGGATGAGAATGCGAAAAAATCCAAGTTCTTCTGCGATAGCAGAGAAAATCGTATCGGATTGGACCTCCGGGAGGTAATCAAATTTTTGGATAGAGTTTTGGAATCCGCGACCAAAAGCGCCTCCGGAACCAATGGCAATGAGCGCTTGTTTGACCTGAAATCCGGTGTTGAGAGGATCGAGCGCGGGATCAAGAAAGACTTTAAATCGATGGCTGATATAGGGGGTTGTTGCGATAACCACCAGGCCGCCAAGACAGGTGGCGAGGAGTCCTCCAAAGAAGTGTTTGGGATGTGCGCCGGCCACAAAATAGATCGCAGAGGCGGCGATCAAAAGGACAAGTAGGGCTCCGAAATCAGGTTGTGAGACGATTAAAAGGCAGGGGATGACGAGAATAATCACAAAAGGAAAAAATCCGCCTTCCAAGGTTTGAGCATTTTTGTGGCCGTGCGAAAATACCGTGGCGAGAAAGATGACCACGGCCAGTTTTGCAAATTCAACGGGTTGGATTGAGAGTGGCCCGAGCTTGAGCCAGAGGGTGGCGGCGGTTCCATAAGACTCTCCCCGGAGAAGGGTCATCGACAGAAGAATAATACAGATCATGTAAAAAAGAACGGAACATTTCTTGAGGAGACTGCTCGGGCAGACCAGGGCGATCATAAATAAGGGAATACTGATCACGATTCTCAAAAAATGCCGCCAGAAATAAAAATCATTTTTTCCGGTGACATCAAAACTTTCCGCGATGGACATAGAACTCATCATCACAAGACCAAAAACCGTTAATCCGATGACGGCAAAAAGAAGGCCTTGGTCAATGCGTTTCATGCGCTAATTATTCCTGATTTCTGCCATATGGTCTAGGCGCTTTTGGATGAGTTCGGCGGTGCCAATGTCTTGGCGGGAAAAGAGGGGACCGGAGAAGTTTTGCATCATGGCTTTGCAATTATCATTGGCTTCGGCGATGTTTTTTCCAGTGCCTAAGACGCCAATAGCTCGAGAGCCTTTGAGCAAGAGCTGTCCGTTTTCTTCTGAGACCGAGGCGTAAAAAACGCGTTGTGAATATGTTTCTTGGAGATCTGGACTGACGGTTATCGGTACGTTTTTGACCGAATTGGTTGGATAGCCTTCGGGGCACAAATATTTGACGACGGTCGCGACGGGTTCAAATTCAAGTTGTCCTATTTCAGAGAGTTTTCCCGCAATGGCTTTTTCACAGACATCCACAAAGTCGGTTTTGAGAATCGGTAAAATATTCAGGGCTTCGGGGTCCCCAAAGCGCGCATTGTACTCAATAAGCTTGAGGCCATTTTTGGTGGCGATGAATCCGCCGTACATGACGCCGATGAATTTTTCGCCCAGTTCTGCTTCCAGGGCTTTCATGGTCTGGACGGTAATGTCGTGTGCTGCGGATTTGTCTTCTGGCGTGATAAACGGTAGGGAGAGGTTTTCATCACTGATGCAACCCATACCGCCCGTGTTGGGTCCGGTATCGCCTTCAAAGGCGCGTTTATGATCTTGCATCGCGGGCGTGTCGAGTACGGTTTCGCCGTCGACCAGAGAAATCAGTGAAAACTCTTCTCCCACAAATTTCTCCTCTAAAACAACACGGCCAAATTTTTTAATAGAAAGAAGGGCAAAGCCTTCAGCTTCTTGAAAATCTGTGAAATGATCACCCGCGACGAGGACGCCTTTGCCGCCGAGTAATCCATCAGCTTTGACGACGACTTGGCCTTCTAATTTTTCAAAAAAATATTTTCGTTCATCCACTTGATCGGCGGAAGTAGAAACCAAAAATTTTGGTGCACCGGGAATGTTGTATTTTTCCTGAAGATTGCGGGTAAAACTTTTAGAAGCTTCCAGTTGGGCACAGGCTTTGCTGGGAGAAAAGCTTTTGATACCAACTTCGGCTAATGCATCGGTGGCGCCGGCACCAATGGGATCATCGGGTCCGACAATCGCGAAATCAGGCTGTATTTTTTCGCCTATTTTCTTGATGGCAGCCATGTCCATGATGTCGCCTGTGATAATTTCAGCACCAATGTTTTTGATACCGGGATTGATGGCACTGGCAAAATTATAAAGTTTCACTTCTTGTGGGGATCGTGCCAGGGCATCACAGATCGAGTGTTCGCGTCCGCCGTTACCGATGACGAGAATCTTTTTCATTTATTTATGCTTGTCGTGGAATTTTACCGCTTGAATCTTAAGTTTGTCTTTAAGGAGATCTGCGCAGCCTTTGATATCTTCATGAGAAACCTCTGCGTGGAATTTTCCATGGTTTGGACAGGTGAGTGTGGCACTGGCAATAAATTTTTCGCCTGAGTGGTGCGGTGTTTTTTCGATGTTGACGCGCATATCAAGCGTATCTTCATCACCGGCTTCCCATCCGAGAAGTTTTTCAAGATCAAGAAGTCTTTTTTCAAAATATTCTTTGTCTTCTGGGAAAAAAGTAACGTTACCGGATTGGAAATGAAAAAGCATGAAAGCTAAAAAGTTAGAGAGTTATGAGAAAATTGAGAGATAATATTGATGTTGCCCGTGTCGGTGATCTGTCCGACGACTTGGGCTTGGAGTTCGGGATCGGCATTGTTTAATGTTTGGCAGAGAGTTTCTGCGTGAGAAGGGTCGATGATGAGCATCATGGCGGTGCCGCAGTTCCAGGTTCGGTAGGCTTCAGCTTCGCTGACATCACCGAGCTTTATGAGTTGTTTGAGCGCTTCATGTGGCGTATGTAAATTATCGAGATCGGCGCCTAAGTTTTTATCGGGAAAGATTCGAGGAAGATTTCCTGGGACGCCGCCACCGGTGATGTGGGCCAGGCCTTTGACGGGGAATTTTCGTGTGCCTTCAAAGTCGCCTAAAACGTGGTCGAGTAAAATGCGGTGGAAAATTTTGGAAGGCGTCAGGAGTACTTCGCCCCAAGATTGAGTGTCATCAAATTTTTCTTCGTGCCAGTTGTCACCAAAGGCTTTCTCACAAATTTTTCGCGCGAGGCTGGCACCGTTCGATCGGATGACGCGTCCGGCCAGGCCAATGATTGCATCGCCGGCTTGAATGTCTGCGCCGGTGATGAATTTGTCTTTTTTGACGATGCCCACAGCCGTTGCGTTCCAGACGGGTTTGTTGAGGGCGTCAGAAAGTTCGGCAATTTCTCCGCCCGGAATAATTATTTTTTGCTCGGAACAAGCTTTTGCCAAACCTGCGGTAAGTTGGTCAATACTTTCTGGATCCACCGAAGGTGTGTCGAGGGTGTTGGTGAGAGAGATGACTTCGCCACCGACACAGATGGCATCGTCGACCACCATGGCGGCAAGATCTTCTCCGAGTGTGTCATATTGTCCGAGTCGGTCAGCAATTTCATGTTTGGTTCCGGTTCCGTCATCGTTTTGGATGAGTAAGAAGTCGCCCATGTCTAAAGCTCCAGCAAAGCCGCCGTCTTGTTCAAAGGGTGCGCCTATGAGGTTTTTGCGTGAGGCAAATGTTTTTTTGGCGTTGTTGTAGGCTGCTCGTGAGGCTTGGTCACCCGATTCGATATTTACGCCTGAGGAAGCATAGTCCATGTGTGAGTTGATGCGTTAATTATGTTTAGCGTTCAAAAACAATCAGACCGATTTCGTCGCCGAAGATAGCGCCGAGATTTTTGAGATCACGGAGTTTGGTTTCTCCGAGCTTGATCAAAAGGACGGGCGTGTCGACTTCTTCGTCTACCGCATCAATAGGCGCGAGTGCAAATTTTTTCTTCGCGTCTTGAAAGGTTCCGATGAGTCTCGGTGAAGGAAAAGTCAGGATAAATTGTTCTAAAAGTTTACTATCGTGTTTGCCTACCGGCTCAGCAATGGAGAGTTGTGGGGCTTCAGGAAAGAGGGCTTCGAGTTGATCGGGGAAGGCAATAGTTCCAGAAAGTGTTTCGTAGAGATAGACGCTGCCGACACTTCCTATTCCCGCGATGAGGACCATGGAGATGATGAGCCATGAAAGGGGAAAGGTCTTTATCTCTTGAGAAATTCGGGCTTCGGTTATGTCGGAAGGAAATCCGTTTTGTTGTGCCCAGGTTGAAAAATTATTTTCGATCTGATGGAGCAGCGCTTGGATTATTTTGTCCGAGTGTTTCCAGTTAGGCTGGTTGAGTTTAAGCGTGACAAAAACATTCAGCCGGTTTTGTTTTCGGGCGGTTATTTTGCGTTTGAAATTCGGAATTTGGACTTCGGCTTGGGCTGCTATTTTTTCTCGAAATCCAGGATCTTTGACCCATCCGGCGATCATTTCAGAGACTTTGGAAGCCGATTCGATGGTATCGAGTGAAGGGTGTGTGGCTTCGAGGGGTTTGACCGTAAAATACAGGGTTGTTTTCTGAACGGGCGGGATGAAATGTTCGATTCCCAGGATGAAACCGGCGAACAAGACAAAAAGTCCCACAATCATTCGTGGGCGCCGCAAGAGAGGGGAGAGAAGTGAGTCCAGATTCATGGGCAGTGAGAATATAGCACAAAGGCTAAAAGTTAAAAGAGAAAAGTGAAAAATAGAGGGTGATGTATTGATAAAGGCTCTTGTTTATGATATAATAAGGAGATGAAGCATGTTTTACATTTTGGTTTCGGCGGAGAAAGTACACGTTGGGTGTGGAAACAGACCCGCAGTCAGTCAGGCGTTACTTCTGCGAGTGCGGAAGTTATAAAAGATCCCGGTTCAGATCATCGAGAAGCTTTTCGTGAAGATTTGGCTTCTTTGACGCAAAAATTGAAAGATAAAAAGCCTGATATTGCATTAGATGATGTGGAGCAATCTATAAAAGCTGAAAATTTTGAGCAGGCGCTGGATCTTTTGTTAGCGAAAACACTTTCGGAGCTTCCCGAGGATCAACGAGCGAGTATTGAGGCAGAAGTTCAAGCGGTAAAGGCTAAGTGGTCTCAGGAACGATCAGATCTTTCACAAAGTATTGAAGCTGGCTCGGAAATTCCTAAGGAAACGCGTGATCATGCTAATGCTACGGCTGTTTTGAGAGCTTATATGAAAGAAAATCCGGATATTCCTTTGGATCAAATTGATTTCCAAGCGGTTTATGTAAACTCGCCTTCTTTGGTGTTTGTAGAATCAGATCCTAAGATTTGGGATCAGGTAAAGCGTTTGGCGGTGGGCGTGCAGGAAACAAAAGACATTATGGAATTGGATCCGAAGACAGGATTGCCACGTATCAAAAAAGCGCTTCAAGAAAAATTAGAACAAGGGGGAAATGTTTTGAGTGAAATCGGTACTGAATCAGTGAAGTTTCTTCGAGAGCATAAAAAATTGATTGGTGGTTTGGCCGCTGCGGTGGGGGTGTTTGCCGCGATATCTTTTCTTTTTAAACACGGTCACAAGGCTTTGGCGGTGGGTGGGATCCTCGGTGGGGGCGCGATTGCAGCGGCTTTGGGGATTAAGGAGTTTATTATGGATCCTGGAGTGATTAAAGAAAAAGCTATTACGGCTTTGCAAGAAAAAACAGGTGTGGATTTTGATACCGCGAAGTCGGTGGTTGAAAAAGCGTATGCCAAGGCCAAGGAAAAAGGTCTGAATATTGAAGAGGAGATGAAGCTTTTTGTGGCGGGATCTTCTGCTGCGGTGATGAAACGCGTTGATCGATTTTTTGGGAAGGAAGAAGAGGCGGATGCTTCTCCAGAGAAGTCTGTTGCGAGAGAATCGGATTCTGCTCAAAAGGAATTGAAAAAAACGGGAAGTACATTTGTCGAACAAATGCGAGAAAAAGAGCCTGGAGAAGATATTTTAGAGACAGAGGAAGATATGAAAGCGTATGATATTGAAACAGGTCAGTATTATAAGGAAATTCAGAGTCGATCTGTTATTGATGCTCGTATGTATCGGCTTATGCGGGAATATATGAAAATGGCTTCTTGGCGGAAAGGTCCTATGGCCAATTCAGATGAGTCGGTTTTGGGTCGTATTGATAGGTTGGAAAGAGGTGGGGCTCTGAGTGGGAAGGAGCGCATTGATATTTTAGTGGCTTTGACGGCTCGAGAAGGGGTTGAATGCTTGGTTACAGCCGCGGGTGCTACTCTTACACTGGGAGCTTCTTTTGTTTGGAAAGTGGCAAAACTCGAAGGGAAGCTTTTGTCAGAAGTTGGGAGTGCCTTGATGGGTAAGGATATAGCTGATTGGAGTGATGTCGTGATGACGTACGGTCATGGGGCCCTTCTGGTGGGAGGTGTTCAGGGTATGACAACTTACATAAAGACCTTTTCTTCCGGGAAAGTGAATCCTTTGGGGCCCGCGATGCGTGCAGCGATTGTACGAGGCGGTACTTGGCCGATTAGTTTTATTTATACAACGAAGGATCTTGCGAGCGGCTCAATAAGAACCTTTCGGAAAATAGGAGGTTTTGTAAAAAGAGTCGGGAAGGGGGTTCAGTTTTTAGATTCTCGAAATAAATTGTTGAAAACGGTTCCTATTTCTTCTTTGGGGCATGCGGTAGGAGACTTGGCTGAATCGGCGGTTAAATCATCTGCTAAGACGGCAACAAAAGCCGCTTCAGAAGCGGCTGAATCTGGCGTGAAGTCTGCGTCTCGAGCCGCGGATGCTTTTCCCGATAAACCGAAGTTAGTTTCGAAACAAACCGGAAAAACACTTCCTCCTCCATTGCCAGATCGTTCTTCGGTAGCGGCTGCAGAATCAGCGCCTATTCCTAAAAAAAGTTTGTTGAAACGCTTTGTGGGGTGGTTTAAACGGAAACCGGCGACTTTCCCGGTGATTCGAGGTGGGGGGAGTCGTCTTAAAAAAGGCGCGATGGCTTTGGCCGCTGTTGCTGGAGTTTCCCATGCGATTGGAGGGGAAAAGAAAAAGGTAATTGACCTGGGGAAGACAGAACCTTCAGTTCCGGTGGAATCGCTCCCTGAGGAAGAAGCGCCTGTTTTACAGGAAGAAGAGCAAAAGCCTACCAAAGATGAATATTTACAGTCGGTTCGGGAAGAACATGAAGATGCTCCTGAATATCTTCAACAAACGCATTTGTGTCGTGCTGAACTGGAATATGCGATGAGTAAATATATTGATATTTTCAGTGAATTTGATAATCCACAGGATATTTTAGATTCCTCAGAAGATGAAATGGAAAGAAAGATTGGAAGTGCTTATGGGGCGTATAAGCTTCAACTGGGGGATGTGAAAAACATTATTCATAAGTATAAGCTTGCGGTTACAACCTATTACCTTAATCACCCAGAGAAAGAGGAGGATCTCTTTTTCGAGTCCAATTTTTTCCAGGTAGGGTTTGATTCTAAAAAAAGGAGATGTTATCTCAATCACGCGGATAAGAAAAAATTTAAACGAGAATTGTTTGATAAGACGGATTGGGTGCGTAATAATCCTGAAAAGGCTGTACAGGAGGGCCGCGTAAATCCGACTAATAAGGAAGCCTTGGGAGATTTAGGGGCGTATGTTCTTCCGATTAGTGGGACTAAACTCGATCTTGAAGATTCTGTCCGAGCGATGAAGCGAGGTGATGTCAGTAAGGGCTTGGTGAGTGGAGGTTACTTTGTCATGGGCGCGGTTTCAGATGTTTTGCTCTTGGTGCCTTTGGCCGGATGGGCCGTTTCGGGTGCGATTAAAGGGGCTCGTGCTGCCGCGATTACTGCCAAAGCTGGAGTCGCACTGGGGAAGCTGGGAAAAGTAGCAAAAGTGGCAAAATTTGGTGTTCGAAATTTTGGAAAAATTCAACTTTCTGCGTTTGGCGCCGATATGATTCGAGCCTTTCGTCCTGATTTATCAGAAACGCATATTTTTGAAGGCTAGATAAATCATTCTTCTTTTTCGTCTGAGCGAGAACGATCTTCCATATTGTTGTACATTTGAGATTCTCGGTTTGGTTTTTTTTTATGGTCTTTTGCTTTTTCTTTTGCAACATGAATATGTTGTCGATTTTCTGAGATTTTGTGCATGACTTTGTGGGGATGTGCCAGATGATAAAAATGAAGATTATCGGTTGAGGGTGTTTCTATAGTGATGTTCCCAATACCGAGCAACCACTGCCAAAATCCTCGATTGTCGGGGATGACATTGGTGATGGCTTCATAGGCAACGTCATTACTGGTGGTTCCAAAAATCTGTCGGTTTTGCATAATGACGCGTCGGTTGGTGATGTATATCACATCATAGTTGTAATCGAGCCAGGCTTTGACAAAAAAGAGTCCGGCAAAGGCGAAAAAAACAAAAGCAATAATAAACCCCCAAAAGGCACCCTCTAAAAATACCAGGATCATCAAACCAATGCTGGTGAGGAGGACGGGGAGTGCGACTTCTGCGAGAAAAATAATGGGATGTTTTTGGACCACCCGTTCGATTTCTTCACCGGCTAAGACTTGAAATGATCCGTGACCTTCTGTCTGTGCGCAATGAATAGCATATTGTTCCATGCCATAGACCTTTCCAAACTTGAGCATTCGAAGGAGACGGAGGGTGAGAAATATTTCTGGAGAGCCGATCAGTCCAAATCGTGCAAGATAAAAAGGGAGCACCGCCAATAGGTCGATCAGGCCCCACCAAGAACTTACGTAGCTCCAGGGGCGACGAGCGGACCAGAGACGGAGTAAGTATTCGGCGGAAAAGATAGTGACAACAAATCGATCAAACAAAAAAAGTATTTTTTTGAGGTTGGGAGCTAATTCTGGAACAAAGTGAAGTGGTATAACCGCGATGGAAGAGATAATCAAAAAGATAAGCATTCCGTTGATGTAACGGGAGGCTTTGGTGCATGGATTATGCAGACAGTGATTCAAAAATTCGCGGAGGACTTTATACTTCATAGTAGTCTTACTTTATAACAATTTTTATCAGAAAGTCAAATTTCTTACTAAAAAAGAATGTTGACAACTATTTTAGCAGTCTTATAATTCGACTGCTAAATTAGTTTTAATCTTTTTTACTCATGTCTAAAATTATAGGTATTGATCTCGGAACAACGAACTCGTGTGTGGCGGTAATGGAAGGTGGTAAAGCTGTTGTGATTCCTAATGCCGAAGGGAATCGTACCACGCCTTCGGTTGTGGCGCAAAAAGAGGACCAGACTTTGGTAGGGGTCCCCGCCAAACGTCAGGCGCTTACGAATCCTCAAAACACTATTTTTTCTGCCAAACGTTTTATTGGACGTAAATACAGTGAGGTTTCCGAAGAAATGAAACAGTTTCCTTTTGGTTTTGAAAAAGGAAAAAATGGAGCGGTCGGTATTGTTTTTAATGGAAAGGCGGTCCAGCCAGCAGAAATTTCAGCAAAAGTACTGGGGAAACTCAAGGCTGATGCAGAAAGTTATTTGGGAACTAAAGTGACGAAGGCGGTTATTACTGTTCCGGCGTACTTTAATGATGAGCAACGAAAAGCGACCAAAGATGCCGGTAAGATTGCCGGGCTTGAAGTGGAACGTATTATCAATGAGCCAACAGCAGCGGCGCTGGCTTATGGAATTGATAAAAAAGACAAAGAAGAAAAAGTCGTGGTTTATGATTTGGGAGGCGGAACGTTTGATGTTTCGATTCTTGAAATTTCTGATGGAACGTTTGAGGTGCTTGCTACGAATGGAGATACGCATCTGGGAGGAGATGATTTTGATAATGCGATTATTGATTATTTGTTGTCTGAATTTGAAAAGAACAATAGTGGCGTGGATCTTCGAAAAGACCCGATTGCGATGCAGCGGGTGAAAGAAGAAGCTGAAAAAGCAAAAAAAGAATTATCAGCAACGACTGAAACAGAGATTAATCTTATGTATTTGACGGTGGGCGAGGGCGGACCTATTCATTTAAATACGAAGCTTACTCGTTCGAAATTTGAACAATTGGTTGAAGATTTGGTGGCACGATCTATTACGCCGTGTGAAAAATGTCTGAAAGATGCAGGACTTAAGCTGTCTGAAATTGATGAAGTGATTTTGGTCGGAGGAATGACGCGTATGCCAGCGGTGAAAGCAGCTGTTGAAAAATTCTTTGGGAAAAAATTGAATGAATCTCAGAATCCGGATGAAGTTGTGGCTTCTGGAGCGGCGATTCAAGGAGGAGTTTTACAAGGAGATGTTCAGGATGTGCTCTTGCTGGATGTGACGCCTTTGACACTTGGTATTGAGACAGCTGGAGGTGTTCGAACGGCTATGATAGAACGGAACACGACGATTCCAACTTCTAAATCACAGGTCTTCTCGACCTACGCAGATAGTCAGCCGAGTGTTGAGATTCATGTGCTTCAGGGCGAACGAGAAATGGCCGCGGATAATAAAAGTCTCGGTAAATTTATCTTAGACGGTATTCCGCCGGCTCCACGAGGAGTGCCTCAGGTTGAAGTCGCGTTTGATATTGATGCCAATGGTATCTTGTCGGTCAAAGCGACGGACAAAGCTACCAATAAAGAACAGTCTATTCGGATCGAAGGATCGGGGGGGTTGTCTGATGACGAAATCGAAACGATGAAAAAAGAAGCCGAAGAAAATGCAGAAAAAGATAAAGAACGGAAAGAGTCTGTTGAGGCTCGGAATCATCTGGACAGTCTGGTGTACCAGGCAGAAAAGACGGTCAAAGAGGCTCAGGACCTGAAAAAAGATGAACTTGAAGAGACAACCAAATCCGTCGAAGATGCGCTTCCAGATGCGAAAAAGGTATTGGAAAATAATGAGGCATCGAAAGATGAGTTAAGCACGGCAGGCGAAACACTGGGCGCTATTCTCATGGAACTGGGCAAAAAAATGCACGAAGCTGGCCACGATCCTGAAGCAGCTGCGGGCGAAAAAGCCGGTGAAGAATTCGGAGAAAAAGAAATTCCTGCTGATGATTCAGCTGATAAGAAAAAAGCGAAAGACGTGGACTTTGAGGAGGAGGGGAAGGAGGAAGAGAAGAAGTAAGTGTTTGAATTTGGATTTTCTTGTAGTGACCTCGCCGTTTGGCGGGGTCATTTTTTTATCCGCGATAGCGGTCATTTGTCATCCCGGGCGATTAGACCCGGGACCCAGTTGCATAGACGGCTTCTCTCTCAACCCAGGCTATGCTAAAGCTACGCAGGGCAGGCCCTTTATAACTGCATAACATTCCTCCCGTTCTACCGCGATCTTCACCTCCCGCAGCAACTTTTCAAACGCCTCGATAAAGATCACCGGAATCTTTTCCCGAAATTCTTCGTACATCGGCAAGAAATACTTTTTCATGTGCGTAATCTTTTTTTGTCGACGCTCAAGATTCAGACCATACAACGTCTGAAGATTGTCTAACTGATCGTTTAATTTAATGATTAAAATCTCAGGATACTTGCGTGCGCCCTGGGCTATTTTTTCGGCATAATGTTTCGCGCGTTCTCCATTTTGTCCGAAATATCCCTTATCGTCTTTCGATAAAAAATACACAATCAGGGCGATATCCGTCCCAAACTTGTTTTCGATATCTGAATACGAAACAGCAGTGTCCTCCGCGAGATCGTGGAGGAAACCCACCGTTAAGATCTCCTCGCTCATCCCCAGTCCTTCAAGGTTCTCCATAATCCTCAGAGGATGAGCGATAAAATCTTCTCCCGTTTCACGTTTTTGATCGTGATGATGTTTCGCGGCGAAAGCGATGGCGTGATGGAGGAGCATGTTTTTGTCGTTAAGACTAACCCTGATTCTGCACAAAAAAATCGGTTTGGCAAAGAGGTTGTGCGTAATAGCCCTTTGCTTATGTTTCCTAATACTGCTTAAATAAGCCTTTCTTAAGGCATTTTTAAATGAAAAGACTGTCTTTTCACAAAACGAACTTGCAAAAAACATAATTTCTCTACAGTTCAAGTTACTCTCGATTTTTTAAGGTTCTCTTATGGTTGAAACCTCTCTCCGCCAACTTGGGTTAAGTGATAATGAAGTGAGAATTTACCTCTCCCTTCTGCCACTCAAAAAAGCCGCCTCTTCAACCTTAGGTTATCGAACAAATCTAGAACGAAACACGGCCCGATATACTTGTCAGCAACTCGCTCGAAAGGGACTTATTGCAGAAACACAGGAAGGGAATACTCTTTTTTATAATCCAGAACCACCAGATAAAATTCTTTTTATGCTTGAAAATGCGAAAAAAGAGATTTTGCAGAAGGAGGAGCAAGCGAATCGAATTATTGGTCATTTACGAACAATGGCTGATCCAAAAACAGCTTTGCCCAAGGTGCGTTTCTTTGAGGGAGAAGATGGAATTATCGAAATGTTTGAGGATGTTCTTAAAGAGAATAAGCCACTTTATGGGGCGGTTACTATTCCCAAAGACCTTCCTCAAAAAATATTGGATTACAAAGAGAAAATCTATTACCCAAAGAAAAAAGAACTGTTTTTTCCAACGTGGGGCATCTTTAGTGATGATAAACAGACGAAAGGCCTGCAAAAACTGGATCATCAGGTAAACCGACAATCATTACTTGTGCCTGCCGATGAGTTTCCGATTGAAATCTGTTATCACATCTATGGCAACAAGGTTTCTTTTTACTCTTATGCGCCAGGCGACATGACTGGGGTTATTATAGAAAATGAGCATATTCGAAAAACGCAGATGTCGATTTTTAAGATGGCGTGGGAATTTGCGAAAACACTTCCTGAGAACAAAAAAAAGCGTGACATTTCATTGGAAGTCCTTTAGTGTCCAGGCGGAATCTCCTCCGGCACAATGCCTCCATCCAAATTTGAAGACCATTTCTCTGCCCATTCGGCAGATTATCATCGGCACAGACCTAGCTGTCCGCCGGAACTTTTGCGGCATTTAAGTGCTCTCTGTGAGAAACATTTGGTGACGGTTGATTGCGGAACAGGGAATGGGCAAGTGGTACAATGTTCGGCCGAGCATTTTACACAAGCTATTGGTATTGATGCAAGTCGTGCACAGCTTTCTGAGGCAGAAGAAGGGGCTAACATTGAATATCGACACGGTGTTGCAGAAGCGCTTCCTGTGGAAGCAGATTCGGTTGACCTTGTGACAGCATCCAAAGCTTTTCACTGGTTTAACCGCCCTCGAGTACTTGCCGAAATACAACGTATTTTGCGATCAGGAGGAATTATGGCACTTTGGAACACTGGTTTCCCTAAAATTGTAGAAGCGCCTGGCGCATTGGAAGAACTTCGCGAAGGAAAACTCGGAAAATATTGGCCACAAGCTCGACAAGATGTAACCCAAGACTGGTATCAGAACTTAGATCTCCCATCTGGATTTCAGGATATCACCCCCATCATAAATACGGTCACTGCCGTTCACTATGATCTGGAACAGTTGCTTGGATGGATTAGTACTTGGTCTTCCACTCAAAACTTTGTAGATGAACATGGAATTGATCCAACGGATGAATTTAAACAGCAAGTGTCAGCGGCCCTTTCAGAATATGGTCAAGTCACGGTTCGATCAGGAGTTGAAATGAAGGTAGGACGAAAGGATTAGTCACCACTGGGTCCCGGGTCTAATCGCCCGGGATGACAAAGTGTTGTCATGTATGTCTAGATTTTAATCTAGATTAAAATTTATAATTAATTATATAATTCATATGTTTAAGTCAGTGGCAGAGTGCGATCCTGAAGATGTGTGTTTTAGAGGAAGGTGTGCAACTTGTTATGAGGGCGCATTGCGATGCGCCCCTACAAAGTTCTATTAAAACCTCTTTAACCTCGTAGATTATCTGAACTGGTTTTTCTTATTTTTTCGGGGCGAAGATTGGCTACTTGGTCGGCGATGCCTTGTTCGAGAGAGACAGAAGGCTTGTAGCCTAAAATTTCTGAAATTTTGTTAATGTCTGAGTGTTGGCCGTGAATGTAGCCTTCTTTGACCGGATTGGGGATGTATTCCGGTTCTTGGGTGATGTTCATCGCCTTCTGAATGCCTTTCACGATGTCATTGAGGCTTGCACTGTTACCGGTTCCGATATTGAAGACTTCGTTGCCAAGAGGTTTTTCGTGTTGAATGGCTAATGTTAATCCGGCGACGACGTCTTTGACATTCGTGAAATCTCGAAATTGTTCACCCGTGCCGTAGATGATGGGTGCTTTGTCTCGGGCATAATCCCAGATGAATTGGGAGATAATGTTCGCGTAGGCGCCTTTGGCTTCTTCGTTGGGTCCGTAGACGGACATAAATCGAAAACCAATCGTCTCTATTTCTGGATAGACGCGGTTGTAGCATTCGGCGCAGTGTTCGTAGGCAAATTTGGTTACCGCGTAGTGATTGAGCGGATGGACGTGTTGGTCTTCGAGAAGGGGGAGTGGATTGTTACCGTAGAGCGATGAGGTTGAGGCGTAGAGGAACTTTTTGGCGCCGGCTTTGCGGGCAAACTCAAGGGCTCTACAGAAGCTCTCGATCGAATTTACGTACCCATCGACAAAGCCGTCTTCCATAAACATAGGCGCGGAAGAAGTGCCGGCGAGATGAAGTACGGCATCAAATTGTTTTCCGCATTTTTCTAAGTCTTCTAATTTGCAGGCATCGCCCTGAATAAATTTTATTTTTGAATCAAGATTTTCTGCGTCGCCGAGAAATAAATTATCAAGGGCTACAATTTCAAACTTGTCTTGATTGAGATTGCAAAAATTAGAGCCGATAAATCCCGCTCCACCGGTAACGAGAATACGAGGCTTCATTCGGTTGGAGTTGTTTCAGGTGTTGGATCGGGAGTGGTTTCTTCTACCGGTGTTTCTTCTTCAACCGGCGTTGTCGGTTCTTCCACTGGAGGCGTTTCTTCTGCTGGAGTTTCTGCTTCTGCAGGAACGATGACTTCTTCAGTCGGGGGCTCTTCTTCCACAATAGGTTCCACAATGGGTTCTACTATTTCTACGGTTTCTTCGATGATGGGTTCAGTTATTTCTTCTGTAATTTCTACGACGGGTTCTTCTTGTGCAGCGGCTTCTGCTTCGAGGGCTTCAAGTGCGGCGGCGGCTTCTTCTGTTTGTTTTGTTTCGAGGGCGGTTTGAAGGGTGGTTAATTTTGTTTCAAGCTCATTCCAGCTGGTGGCAGTTTCGAGTGCGATAGTCATTTTTTGAATATAGCCTTCATCCTCACGGCCGCTGTAGAGATATTTGCTTTCGTTCCAAGCTTTGTAGTGATTCCGGGCTTTGGAATTAAAATAGTCATTGAGAGATCGACTGACATAGCGTCTGTTTACATCGGTGTCTTCTTGGAATGATTTTTGTAAAAGATCTAAGGCGCCCGGTTGAACATTTACAAAGGCGGTTGAGTCAAAGCGTGGTTGAGATTCTTGAACGGGGTCTGTCGTCGTATCCTGAATCCGTTGGATCAGCTGTTGGGCGTCTTCTGCTCCCTGAAAAATACGAGTTAATTTTTTGGGAAATGATTTTTCGGATTGACCGGTGACGAAGTAGTTTTCATCGGGGAGGGTGGCCCAATCAAGAGGAAACTGTTCTTTAAAAGTATTGGCAATTTGTCGGACGACCTGAACACGGATCGTTTTATTGATGCCATCACGACGTTCTTGTTCGGCGAGGCGAATAGATGTGTTAAAGGTGTCGGCACGAAACGTTAAGAAGGTTTCATCGAAACTATCTTCAAATAATTTTTCGATTTCTTCGGTTTGTGTTGGTTCAGGGATCGTGTTGGGGGTGTCGGGTGTATTCGTGGTTGTTGGTGTGGGCTGTTTTTTTATGGCTTGTACGGCCGCGAGAATCTTGGTCGCGGTCTGTGGCGACTGTTGGGTAATAATTTCTGAGGCTAAAGTACTGGTGGATTCGTCATCACTGGCGATGGCGGCCGCAGCAATGCGGAGATCGGCGCGGGTTAATACTTTGGGGGGCTCGTAGAGATTAGTGGTGGTGGTGAGGACGCCGTTGGCATCGACAATCAGAGGAATGAGTTTAAAATCTCGGGTTTCATTCGTTTGGATTGTGTCGGCATTTTTTCCTGATTCAATAAGGTTTTTAGCTAAATTAGAGGTGGAACTCAGATAAAGGTCCTTCGTCAGGAGAAGAAAAATACGATCTTTGTTCCGGTCCAAGATCATAACATTGGCCCCTACGGCAGAATTAGATCCTTGGGTGAGTTGTTCGAAAGGAAGCTTGTCGTAGGGGACGCCTGTTTCAAACGCAATGGTTTCATTGATCTGTTTAATTTTTTCTTGAACACCAATGAGACGCGCTACAATTGGTTTGGCCCCTCCAAATCCTGATGGAATGGTAGGAAAAATGTACCAAGCATAGAGGGCGGTCCAGGGAATCAAGATTAAAATAGCGATTTGTTCAAATCGTTTTTGAAAAAGTGTTTTTTTTCGTTTCGTTCGTTTTTTCTTGCCGTGCTTGAGTTTCCAAGCGACCTTATGTAGGGCTAAGAAAAGCAAAAAGGGGAGACTGCTAATAATACTAAAGGTGAAGCCCATAAACATATAACGGAGCTTCAAAAGTTCAAACTCAAAGATATTGAGTGAGGTGAGGTAGATGTTAAAAACAAAAGTCCCCACAACATAAAAAATCATAAGAAGGGTGACGAAATATTTCGCCCCCTTCCTTTCGAGATATTCATCGATTTCACGCATTTATTTCTTTTTTGGAGCCGCTTTTTTCTTGGGAGCTGCTTTCTTCTTGGGAGCTGCTTTTTTCTTTGCAGGCGCCTTTTTGGTGGCTTTTTCTACCACTTTGTCTTTGGTTTCTACGACTTTTTGTTTGAGGGTGCTGGCCGCTTCTTTTGCACTTTGAGAAAGTTCGTTGAGTTCTTTTTCAACGGCTCCGGAAGCATCGACCCCGAGTTCTTTTGCTTTTGCGGCAAGCGCTTTGAGTTTGTCTTTGCTAGAGGTCATAGCATTTTGAATTTCGGGCGATTCATCGAACCAAGTTTTGAGTTCTTTGTAGGCATTCATGTCTACTTTTTTCAATTCGGTAAAGAAATCTTTGACCGGAGCTTTCGATTTTTTAAGTTTTGCTCGAAATTCTTTGCCGGGGTTTTGTGCGAAGAGAAGTCCGTAAACGGCGCCGATACTTATGGTAAAGAGGAATTTTGCTATTTTGTTCATAGAAGAAAGGGGAAAGGAAAAAATCTTTAGGAGTTTACAGCGGTCTTCTTTTTTTGTAAACTTCCGCTTGCCTAATATTTACGTAATCTTTTTTCATGAGTGATTCAACCAATGTCGTCATTATCTGTGGATCGGAATCAGATTTTCCTTTCGCGGAAGAAATCAAATCTCCCTTAGAAGCCTCCGGTTGGTCGGTTGAGCTTTTTGCGGCTTCGGCGCATAAGCAAGCGAAGCGAGGTATGGAAATATTAGAACAGTTCGGGAGTGATCCTAAGCTTATTTTTATCACGATTGCAGGACGTTCGAATGCTTTGTCTGGGTTTGTGGCGGGTAATTCACAAAACATTACGATTGCATGTCCTCCTTTCAAAACGACAGCTGATTATTTAGTAGATATTCATTCGACGATGCGCATGCCTTCTAAGACCCCTACTTTGACGGTGTTAGATCCTAAAAACTGTGCCATGGCGGTCGATCGAATTCTCCGTTCACAACGGTCTTAACCCTTTTCCCTTTTTATGCCGAAAATTTACACGGCCCCTTCCGGAGTTCGAGATTTGCTTCCAGACGATCATGACTTTTTTACGTTTATTAAAAAGGTCATTCGTCATCGTTTTCGTCAGTCAGGATTTCGACGTATTTCCCCAGCCATGATCGAAGATCAGGGGGTGTTTGAAAGAGCTTTTGGAGCGAACTCAAGTTTAATGGGTCAGTTATATGACTTTGAAGATCGTCAGGGGCGACATCTTTCGCTTCGTCCAGATATTATGACGGGGGTTATTCGATCTTTTATTGAACATGAGATGGATCAAGGTCCGCTTCCGGTGGAACTTTATTATGTAGAGCGTTGTTTTCGTCAGCAAAAAATAACACAGCGTAATCAGCGAGAATTTTGGCAGTTTGGATCTATGATCTTGGGGGAAGTTGATCCGTCGGTCGATGCCCAAATGATTTATTTGGGACATAGAATCCTTTCAGATCTTCGAATTCGCGAGCATGTTCAATTAAAAGTTAGTACGGTTGGGTCAGCGGAAGATAGAAAAGCGTATAGTGAGGCTTTGGCGAATTTTTATCTTGGAAAAGAGAGAAGTCTTTCTTTGGAGTCTCAGGAAAAATTAAAACAGAAACGTTATTTTGATCTTTTAAGTCCCACCAATGAGGACGAAGAAATATTGGTGAAAATGGCACCGAAGATGACAGAATTTTTATCGCCCGTCTCGAAGCAATTCTTTGATGATGTGCTGATGTATTTGGATACGTTTAATATTGAATATTCTGTCGATAATACGATCCCTCGGTCAGTTGATAATGCCTCTCATACGATTTTTGAATTTGATGAAGTCGGGAGTGGTGCCAAATTAATATCGGGAAATCGATCGGATGAACTGATTCAAAAAATGGGAGGTGGGAATTATGGAGCCGTTGGATTTTCTGCGGGTGTGGAACGGACTATTGCGTTCATGAAAAAACATGACCTGGATGTGCCTCATAAAGATGAATTGCAGATATTTGTAGCGGCTACCGGTCCGAAAGCTAAAAAACATGCCCTTCCGATTCTTGTTGAATTGCGAGAGCATGGGTTTCATGCGGTGGGCGTGCTGGGAAAAACTTCTATGAATGAACAGCTCAAACGCGCGGAGCGATTTCATGTGCCTTATGCTGTGATTATGGGAGATATTGAAGTAAAGAAAGGTGTTCTCTTAGTGAGAGACATGAAAGCGGGGACTTCAAAGCCGATGAAAGTTGAGGAACTTATTCCTTATTTGGACGGGAAATTGGGGGCGCCTTCTGTATTAGATACGACCAAAGATTTTTTGGGACATAACTAAGCCATAACAATGAGCAATAAAAAGCGCGTTTTAACGGGTATGCAGGCCAGTGGGGATCCTCATTTGGGGAATTACTTTGGCATGATGGCGAAGACGATTGAGTTTCAAAATAGTGGGGACTTTGATTGTTTTTATTTTGTGGCAGATTTGCATGCTTTTACGACGAAGCGTGATCCCGCGGTTTTTTCAAAAAATCAAGCTCGTTGTGTGATTGATTGGTTGGCATTGGGGGTTGATCCGGAGATTGCAACTTTTTATCGACAGTCAGATCTTTCGGGGCTTCATACAGAATTGACTTGGTATTTGCTCTGCCAGACGCCAATGGGACTTCTTGAACGAGCGCATAGTTTTAAAGATAAAAAAGAGCGTGGACTGGAAGCGAATGCAGGATTGTTTACTTATCCTGTGCTGATGGCGGCTGATATTTTGCTTTATGATGCAAATATTGTTCCGGTGGGAAAAGATCAAAAACAACATGTGGAAATGGCGCGTGACATAGCCCAGAAGTTTAATCATGAATTTGGTGAGACGTTTGTGTTGCCGGAATCTAAAATTGAAGAGGCTGTGGCGACTATTCCAGGTCTTGATGGTCAGAAGATGTCGAAAAGCTACGGCAATACGATTGAGATTTTTGCGGAAGAAAAAGATTTTAAGAAAAAAATCATGTCGATTCAGACGGATTCTGTTGAACTTGGCGAGGCTTTAGACCCTGAAAATTGTAATGTCTTTGCGCTGCATAAACTTTTTCAAAACCCGAATCTCTCAGCATTAGAATCACAGTATAAAAATGGCGATATAGGCTTTGGAGATGCTAAAAAACAATTATTTGAATTAGCGTGGGAATACTTTCGAGACGCACGAGATCGTCGCGCTAAGCTTGTTGCTGAGCCGGCCTATGTAGAAGAAGTTCTCCAAAAAGGCGCCGCGAAAGCAGGCGCTATTGCAGAAGCAAAGTTGAAAGAGGTGCGAAAGAAATTAGGACTAGATCACCGCGCGTAAACTATCGCGAATATATTCAATATTGCTTTCTTTGACGCCGGCGAAGTTAATACGGCCGTTGCCGACCAAATAAATACCGTATTTAGTGCGGAGGGTTTTGATGTGGTCGGGAGAGAGGGGGAGCATTCCGAACATGCCCTGGCCTTCGGCTAAATAATCAAATTCAGGAAGCGCTTCGACAAAAAGTTTTCGATCCTCTTGTATTTGATCGGTGACGGTTTGGAGTTCTTGGTGCCAGGTGTCTTGATATTTTTCAAAAACACGGTTCATAATTTCTTGTCCAAATCCTGGTGCCATAGAGATAGAACTTCGAATAATGTTTTCGAGTTGGGATCGGACAATATCTTGAGAATTTGTTTTGATGATCAGGGCGCCGGTTCGGTGTTCATAAAGACTGGCATTTTTGGAGTAAGACAGGCCCAGGGCCATTTCCTCTAGATTATTCCAAAGAAATTGCAGCATTTTTCGATCTTCTGCTAAATTTTCGCCCATTCCCAAATAGGCAAAATCAACAAAGACGAAAATGTTTTTCTTTTTAATAAGAGGGAGCAGTTCTTCGAGCTGCGCAATGCTTAAGTTTTTGCCAATGGGATTATGAGTTTGTCCGCCTTGAAGTACTAGGCAGGATTCTGGTGCTGCTTTTTGGAGGACGGCTTCATAGTTTTGAAAATCAACATTTTGGTTTTTATCGAGGTGGGGGATTCTGATCAGGTTGAGCGATTGGAAGAGGGCGATGTGATTTCCCCACGTGGGGTCAGAGAGGAGTAGGTCTTTGGTTCCAGAGGTCTTGAGGAGATCCGCCACAATGCGGCAGGCTTGGGTTCCTCCACAGGTAGCCACACCTGTCCAGCCGGAACTTGTATAAGCGTCCCCCAGGGCAAGCTGAGCGCTGTTTTTAATGAATTCTTTGTTGCCACCAATCGGCTGATAGTTGAAGTCTTCTATATCGAGTTCTTGGGCCGCTTTTTTGACACTGGGAAAAACAAACGGGTTTCCGTCGGGATTGCTATAAATTCCAACGCCCAGATTAACTTTGTATGAGCGGCTATCTTCTCGGAACTGAGACATCAGTCCAAAAATAGGATCGGTGGGGAGGAAGGGGAGATTTTGAAACATGAATTTTATTTTTAACCCAGTGATTTTCGTACTTTAGCAGCTTTAAGAACATCTTCGCTGATGTCTTCATTTTGCTGCATGAGTCGAAATATATTGGAAGAAAAATTCCGATGCAAGAAGTGATGATGTTTCGTGGGACCAAGTTTTTGGCCTAAGAAATCTTCAATGATTTTTATTTCTTCTCGGATTTCTTTCCAGGCATCACTTTCTTCACAGAGAAGGTCTAAGTTTTCTGGATTGAGATAGTGTCCTGCGTGCTTGAGGTCGCGTTTTATATTGAGGTAGAGCTTTTCTACGAGTTGGAGCTGTCCTTGCTCTTGGGCGAGCTTGAGGGCACGACCCGTGCCGATGAGTTCCGGGGGAACGCCGATACTGTAGAGTGATCCGGTGAACTTAATCGCACGGGGGAGTTTTACTTCGCCTATGCCGCGAGCATATCCAAAAATTCCAATGTGTTGCATACGTTCTCGGTGACCGGGAAGTTTGTCGGCGATTTTATTGATGAGTGGGGCAATGCTTTCGATGGTGTGCTGAAAATATTGTTTGGCTTCTTCGTTAAAATCGTGGACTTGTTTTTTTTCTTCTTCAGAAAGGAGGATGAAGTTTTTTCTTTTTTTGGGGACCTCTTGATTAATGTAATCAATTGATTTTTTGACGTCTTCCATAGGATAGTCACAACGGAAGGCACTTTGGATGGTCATGGATCCGGCGCCGGCGTATTCTTCTACGGCCTCGGTGATATTGTCGGGGTTGATTCCACCACGAAAGGGGAGTGATCCGCCTCCGATCCAGGGATAAATCTCGATGTTGTGTTTTTGTCCGAATTGATGATAGGAGCACAGAGCGCTCTTGACCGCGAGCATGCAGGGAATGAGTCCGGCGTTCATGGCCGGATCTGATCGGGCGATGAAGACGCGCATGTATTCGGGTTTGTAGTGATATTCAGATTTAAGAAATTCTAAATACTCTTCCAAAATTTTATCCGCACTGGCCATGGTCTCGACTTCTTCGAAGAGGGGAATGACATCGATATGCTTCATCTTGGACTGCATATCAAATATGTCTTCGGTGGCGTGTGCGATCTCTTTAAATCGTGCTTGGAGGTATTTGAGCTGTTCGGCTTTAGTCGCCATCGGTAGAATGATCTCAAAAATAGGAGGGCTGTGAAGTTTGAATGTGTTTGCGGCGTGTTCAGCCGAAATTAAATTCATAAACGCCCGAGGAAGACGATGGGAAGGTTCTTCCCAAATATTAGGCACACGGAATGTCAAAAATTTATCTTTTCCGAGCTGATTTTTTTTGAAATATTCGTAGTAGTTTTGGTAGAGACGATCGATGACGGCTTCATCGACAAATTTTCCTTCCCAGTCCCACATGTATTCGTCGACGCCCAGTTCTGAAAAACACTGAAAACATTCGTCGATTTCATCGGCGTTGGAGACGTGACATTTTCCTGTGAAGGGAGAAGGACTTGCGTTGTCCGGGTGTTGTGTTGCCATTGTGACAGGAATTTTTCGCATCGGTGGTAGCTTAGCTTTCTTCTAAATTTTCGGCAACGTCTTCGATGGCTTCGGCAAAGTCTTTTGCTGAGGCGTATCGATCTTCAGGATTCATATTAAGTGCTTTTCCGACAAGATCTCTGACAATTTTAGGAATATTCGTTGGGAGTTCGTCAAAATCAACAAATTCGGCCTTATTTAGCATATACCATGCATCGTTTCCAGTATAAAGAGGTTTTTTTGATAATAAATTATATAAAGTGCCTCCGATATTAAAAATATCACTGTGAATGCCGACATCTTTATTGCATCCATCGGCTTGTTCGGGGGCAAAAAAAGCAGGCGTTCCTAAAATGTGACCCTCTGTTTCAGGATTCAGTAGTCTTTTTGTTTGGGGATCTAAATATGCCCCCAGTCCCCAATCGACCAAAGAGGCTCTTTCCTCTGTTTCTTTCCAGAGGATATTTTGGGGTTTAATATCTCGATGCAAAATATTTTGCTCATGAGCCTTCTGAGCGATTGTTGAGACCTGTTGCCCGATGCTTAAGATCTGTTGAAGGGGGAGTGGTTGTTCTCTTTCTCTCAAAATATCTCGGAGGCTTTTTCCGGGAATCAATTCACAGAGTAAAAAACCATGAGGTATAGCGTCGGGAATCTGTGAGCTATGTGTATTCCCCCAATTGTAAATATTGGGAATACCAGAACTACTTTGCAACTCTATTAGGTAATGAATCTCGAGTTGAAACCGAAGGGCCATGGCTTTGGGTGATCTATAATCTTTTGCAAATTTTCCTCCTTCTTTTAAAAAACTTATATTACGTGGATTGAGTGGAATGTTGTCTATTTCTTCTTTGGTGGTTTTTAAGCAATAATGGTCTTCAGGATTTGTTGGATCGGAAACATGGTGACAGGTTCCCATGGAACCGGAGCCAATTTCTTTTTCTATTTTGTATCCGGCGATCCATTTTTCTGTCATAGGCGAACATTTTTTATTCTTTTTTCATTTTTTGTCAAAAGAGCCGCCCTCGGTTTCACCGGGGCGGCTCTTTTGCATTTGGAGAGAAGCGGTTGTTTACTCAAGCGAGAGACTGAGTCCCGTGTCTTCATCAGAAGCTTCCGCTTCATAAGCTTCTTTCTCTACTTTTAGTTCGTCCGTTTTTTCGTCCGTGTCAGCGTCAGACATATCTTCGTCTGGCATTGCCTCTGTTTCTACTTCTTCTTTTACTTCTTCTGGTTCTGGTGCGGTAATACCAGAAGCTTTCACTTCTTTTGGCGTTTCTTTTACGACGGGTGTTATGCTTTGGGCCTTGAAAAGTTCCCAGAGTTTGTCCATAGAGAGGGTGAGCGTAGCCTCTGTGTTGGGTGCCATTTGGAGGTCGTAGGTTTTTACCGTTTTGGTGTCACCGGCGACAGCGATCAGCTTGTATCCACTTACAAGGTCTTTCGCGAGTGTTTTCTCATCGGATTTATAAATTTCGAATACCGCTTGAGGCGCTGGTTTGATAGAAGCTTTAAGCGTTTTAAGATCGCTTCCGAAAGGAATGTCTTTGATGACATTCGCTTCATCATCAACGGTAGCCATTTCTGTCATCACTGTTGCGGCGGTGTTCGGTGCAAACTGGAGTTTGTACTGTTTGAAGATAGAGGTGTCTCCAGCCGTAATAGTGAGATAAAATTTCTTTCCTTTAAATTCTTCGATGGCAGTCTTTGCATCCTCACCAGCAATAACAAATTCTGATTGTTCAGGTGTTTTGAGGGCTGCTTTGAATTCTTCGACCGTCGTTCCAAAAGGAATATCCGTAATGACTTTCTTTTCTAGATCGATGGTTCCAACGGATTCTTTGATATCGGCATCTTTGTTGGGAGCAAATTCAAGTTGGTAGATTTTTACGGTCGTGGTGTCACCAGCAATAACCATAACACTGGAGCCTTTGACAAGATCAGTGGTGGCTAATCGTGTAGCCCCTTCGTCTTCATAAACTTCGTAAATAGCTTGTTCAGCTGGTCGAAGTAATTCTTTAAAGGCTTTTGGCTTGATGTTGAAAGGCACATTAGAAATGAGGAGTTTTTCTTCATCGATGGTCACGGTTTCATCTTTGGCGGTGACACTCGCATCTGTGTTGGGAGCGAACATCACTTTGTAAATACGCTGAGATGTTGTGTCTCCCGCAATAACACGAACTTCGTAGCCCTCATTAAGTGTTCCAGCGCGACTTTCTTTTTCGGCATCGATGTAGATTTCGAAAATAGCTTCAGGAGCTGGCTTAATTCCTTCTTTGAAAGGTTTGAGTTCTGTGCCGTAGGGAATGTTACTGATCGTATTGGCTTCATGATCTACGTCTCCAATTTCACTGGTAGCCGTGGTTTCGGTATTGGCTGCAAATTCTATTGTGTAGGTCTTGATTGTTTTTTTGTCTCCGGCCGTGACGATGATTTTATAGCCTTTTTGGAGGCTGGCATCGACGCCTCGAGGAGGTTCCTTATCTTCATCTCCGGCGAGGGTTTTCCCATCCGGTTGATATACATCAAAAGTTGCTTGTGGAGCCGCTGTTACAGCCTTTCGAATATCTTTGAGCTGGGTTCCAAAAGGAAGCGCCTTGATTTTGTTTTTGTCGTTATCTACTTCTCCCAAGCTGCTTATCAGCGTGGCTTCTTCGTTCGGAAGAAATTTAATGGAGTAGGTTTCATCTGTAACACCGTCTCCGGCTGTTACAACGACAATGTAATCATCTTGAAGATCGTTTGCGACGGTTGATCCATCGGGTTGAAATACTTCAAAGGTAGCTTGCGCTGCAGGAACAATGGCAGCTTTTAAAACGTCGAGAGACGTTCCGTAGGGGAGCGAAATCGCTCGGGGTTCTTCAGAAGATTCTGCTGAAGAGGTTTCTGCAGTGGTGGAAGCTTCTTCTTCGGCCAGAACGGCGGTAGAAAAAAAGAAACTAGCGCCAAGAAGCAGTGTGAGTGTGAGTGTGTGTTTGTACGCAGCCGAAAGAAGGATTCGCATAGTACAAGAAAAAAGGGTTAGAAAAAATAGGGGTGAAAAGTACGAGTTTATAGTTATCAAATGCTGAAAAAGATGGCAAGAGGGAATGGGTGATGATCCGTTGACGCGAGATTGAAATGGTGTGAAATTGAGAATTGAAAAAACGCCATGTATCGTATTATACATGGCGGAGAGGGAGGGATTCGAACCCTCGATACCCTTGCGGGTATAACTCCTTAGCAGGGAGCCCCGTTCGACCACTCCGGCACCTCTCCGTCTGTCATGTATGGAGCCGAGAATGGGAATTGAACCCACGACCTACGCGTTACGAGTGCGTTGCTCTACCAGCTGAGCTATCTCGGCAATTGACGGTATTATTGGCTTTCTACGAGGTTTAATCGTTTGCGAAAGAAAAATAACAATCCAAAATATGTGAAAGATCCAAAAGCGACGGCGAGTATAAGATTTCCCGAAAGGGGAGTCAACGTGAATTCTACAATGAGAATAATATTCAATAGAGCAATTAAGGAAAGTTTTTTTATGTTTAATCGAGGGGTGAAGTGTTGATAAATTTCTTTAAGAAGAAGACTGAAAACTAAAATTTCACATCCGATAGTGGTCCACGCGGCTGCTGCGATACCAAATTTTGGGAGGAGGAGGACGTTGAGGATGGCGTTCATCAGAAGTGCGAGTCCATTGATGATCATCAGGTAGACTTGGCGATTTTTGGCCACCAGAGTAAAGGTGAAGAGTTGGTTGAAGTAGGCAAAAAGAATGGTGGGGACCAGGAGGATTAAAACTTGATCGGATCCAAAGAAGGTCGCGGAAGATAAAAAATCTTGAGAGCTCAGAAGATTAATAATCGGGCGGGCGTAGCAGATAGATCCTATAATAAGGGGTAGGGCGACGATCACGAGGATTTGCAGGGCCCAGGCAAGTGTTTGGCTTGTTTTTTCGGTTTGAGATTCCTCGGCTGAAATTTTAGGGAGAATAGCATGACCAAAGAAGACGCCGAGAATGAGAAAGCTTTCGAGTATGCGTGTGGCAAGCCCATAGGTTCCAACACTCGAGGCACTGAGCATGAGGGAAATAATAATCACATCAATGCGGAGGTAGAGGGTTTGGAGGATAAGAGCGAGACCATAGGGAAGTGATTCTTTGAGTGTTTTCTTCCACCAAGGAAAATCAAATCCTAAATGAATAGGGATTTCTCGTCGGGCAAAGAAATAGATGAAGCCACAGAAGAAAAGATTGGAAATGACGCCCGCCCAAAGAAAAGCGAAAAAAATGTTTTGGAAAAGATGCGCTTGTTGGGCGATCAGAAAAATAAGTCCGGCCAGGATTATTTTTCCGCTGGCGAGGGATCCTGAAAAATATTGAATCTTCATGCGCGCTTGCAAGATAGAGCTGAGAGTTCCGGCAACAATAGTAAGCGCCATTGAAAGCGAGGTGATCCAGATTCCGGTTTTGACTTCGGGCGGGTAGCTGCTTGGGAGTTGTCCGATGAGGCCGGCCAGGAGGACGACGACCAGAATGAAAATCAGTCGAATAGAAAAAATATTTCCCAAAATATGTTGGGAGTCTTGGGGTTTCTTGGACATTTCTCGGACCGCCAGTGCGAATAACCCTCCGTCTGCTAAAATTCCGAAAAAGGCTAAGAATTCATAGGCCGTGACATAGTTTCCATAAAATTCTCGACCAAAGCTGGCGATGATTTTTACGATTACCAGACTGGTGATAACCGTTATGGCTTTTCCGAGGAATTGCGCGGTAGCATTGGATAAGACTTTTGAATGAGACATATCACGGATCAGTGTGCAGTGAGAGATAAAAATAATCAATAGGTATTCGGAAGCCGTAAAAGTTGACGAATAGCTCAGAATTCTTACAATTTCTTGGCTTCTTTAAAAAGGCGCCATCGTCTAGTGGTTAGGACGCCAGGTTTTCATCCTGGTAACAGGGGTTCGATTCCCCTTGGCGCTACCATTTTAAGCAGAAATGCTTTTTTTTTCTGCGTCAGATGCATAAAAATTCATTCATCGTATAGAATAATACGATTCATTGAAATTTTTATTTTCTTCCTTGAAAAACTCGCATTCTTACTTCAAAGAGGCGGTTTCGTTTACTTTTTTTATGAGACGCCTAGAAATTTTCTCTATTTGAAAGCTTTGCAATGCGTATATTGTTATTTTGCTTTAGAGGATTTATTGACATTTTTTTGGATATATATATAAGAGTGACGTTTTTTAGCATTTTTTGTTGTAAACATGGTTGAGTCTGTACCAGATCCTTTATCACACCCAGAGAACGAGGGGCCTGAGTCAACGTCTTCTGAAAAGTTCGCTTTGATTCGTTCGATTCCTGAGCGGGTCGGACAGGGTATTGATGCGTTTGAACGTATGGAAATCTCACCGAAAGTAGGATGTACGGTGATGGTAGCTATTATTGCGGCGATGGTGGCTTTAGTTGCTAAGATTAATAAGGAAGCCGATGTTTTATTTTTTCAAGACCGTTTAAAGAATAATTCGAGTTTTCGAAATGAAAGACTTCAGGCTTTGGGGGCTGATATTTCAGGCTCTTTAGATTTTGAAGATATTCAGTGGCGGGATATTGCTCAATGGAAAGGGGTGGCTGAGATTTTATATAAGGGCTGTGATATGGAAGCGGCACAAGATTTTTTCTATGAAACATCTTCGGCGGAAGAATTTCAATCAGCGAAAGAAAAGGGGACGTTGCACCTTCATATTCAGGCGGTGGAAACAGAATGGAGCTTTATTATGGCACAATTTCAGAAGGGTATGGGGCTAAAGGTTACGGGAAAATCGGATGAGAAGACAACCTACACAATATTGTTGGTGGCGAAAGGAGATCTGACGTATAATCCTCCTAAAAAATCGAAGAAACAATCGGTGGAGTTTGAACCACCGGATGAAGATGCTTGGGAATTATCAGAACACATTGGATTGGTTCCTTTTCGTGCGAAACTGGCGGCTTTACCGCTGAGGCATTGGGGGCCGCTTATTTCGGTGCATGAGGTGGGGAATCATTATGGGATGAATGCCACCGACCATGTTCCTATTTTGTCGATTGCTGCATTGGAACTTTTATTGGTCGCTTTGGATTGTTATCCTGATCATCAAGTTCCTAAAGTTTCAGGACTGGGAAATCATTATTCGCCGGAAACATTTGTGGCCGTGAAGCGTCTTCAGGCTTGTTTGGGGATGAAGCGGGTGGACATTGATGGCCGGTTTGGATTCGACACGTACATTGCTTTAAAGCTCGCTGCTGAGCAAGGTGTCGAGGAGCAGAAAGGAGAACCTTCCGATGTCTTAGTGGATGATGCGCACAAGGAAATTACTATGATGCAAGATTTGCCAACCATGGCTCGAAAAAAATTACGTTCTACGCTTTTAGATTTTCGGACGGAGTATGAGGAAGAGGCTGATTTTGAAAAAAGATATCAGCGATTACAGAGTCTCTTGTTACTTGGTTTTTGTGGAGGTGTCACACAGGATACGGATTATAATGCTTGGACTCGAACGGCTTTGAAAATGGTTCTGGATCCTGATTATACTTTCACCTCTCCTGAAAATGTTTCGCGATCACGGGTTTTGGAAAAAGATACAGATTTTGAGGCGGATGTTGTGTATGACACTTTGGGAGTAGATCTTGAAGACTTGAATCAGGAAATGCGACAGCGTGAGGCATTGGTAAAGGCCTTACATTATTTTATCGGAGGGGAAAATCCTTTTTATCATGTGGGTTATGGTCATCATCGTGTGGCCGTGGGCGTCAAAAATGATTCACAAGCGCGTTGGGATCAATTTTTGAAGCGTTATGGTCGTAAAATTTCAAATGGATCAGAGTCTGCCCGTTGGAGTTATGCTTTTTTTGAGGATCCTGTGTTAAAGAAAAATCCTTGTGTGTATTCGATTGAGCAGAAAAACGGACTTTATATTTTTCATAGAGAGGGGCCGACGCCCAATGAGTAGGATTGACGAATCGAGAGAGAGCCTTAGAATATTCAAGTCTTTTAAAGGCGCCATCGTCTAGTGGTTAGGACGCCAGATTCTCATTCTGGTAACAGGGGTTCGATTCCCCTTGGCGCTACCAAATGCATTCAAATGGGAAAATTTCGTTGTTGCTTCATAAAAAAAGCACTCAACGTATATTTTCATACGTTTCGTTTACTTTTTTCATGAGACGCCTAGAAATTTTTTCCATTTGAATGCATTTATTGTGGTACACAAGAAGGGGAATTGAACCCAGAGTTCGTTGAAGTAACAAAATCTGACGAGCGAAGCGAATCAAAGATTTTGATTACGTAACGTCGTCGTTCTTTGCGAAGCAAAGATCGTAAGACCTTCCCCTTGGCGCCCCTACTTCTTTTGCCCTTTACTCTTTGTTTCTTTATATTGCCCATGATGACGGAAAAACGCATTGCGATAATTGCTGACTGGCTTACCAATAGGGGAGGCGCGGAGCATGTGATAGAGGCTTTGGCGGAGAGCTTTCCCGAGGCGGTTCTTTTTACGTCTGTTTATAACCCCGAAGAATTTCCAAAATTAAAAACGCGTGAAGTCCGAACGAGCTTTTTACAAAAACTTCCTCAATTTTTAAGAAAAAAACATCAATTTCTTTTGCCCTGGTTGGCGAAGGCTTTTGAAAAATTAGATCTGTCTGAATTTGATCTGATCATCAGTTCGAGTTCGGCTTTTGCAAAATGCATTTCTAAAACACGTTCCGATCAGGTGCATGTTTGTTATTGTCATACACCGACGCGGTATTTGTATCATGCTCGTGAAGAATATTTACAGGATTATTCACTGCCGTGGTGGGCTAAACCAGGAAAGTTTTTATTGCCAGGAATTCTTGATCGACTGACGAAAGTTGATCGAGTGGCGGCACAGAAGGTAGATTATTTTATCTCTAATTCTGATTATATTGGGAAAAGAATTGAAAAATATTATGGACGGCCTTCTCAGACGATTTATCCAGGGATAGATACGTCTGTTTTCAGAGGACCACCATCAGGGAGAGATAATAATCAATATTTTTTGGCCGTGGGACGCTTTATTCCTTATAAAAAAATGGAGTTACTGGTAGAAACTTTTAAGGACAATAAATTACCTTTGAAATTAGTGGGGATTGGGCCGGAGCTCGAACGTTGTAAAAAATTAGCTGCTGGGGCGAACAACATTGAATTTTTAGGGTTTGTAGATAATCAGGACTTGCCGGTGCTTTATGCTGGGGCCAGAGCTTTTCTGTTTCCCTCGGAGGAAGATTTTGGATTGACGCCTATTGAGGCGATGGCTTCCGGGTGTCCGGTGATTTATTATGCGCAAGGGGGGGCCTGTGAGTCAGTGGGGGAGTATGGCTTTGGATTTGAAAATCAGACGCAAGGAGCTCTTCAAATTATGATCAATAAATTTCTTGAAGAAGAATCGCAGATTGATAGGATCGCGTTATTTACTCATGCTGAAAATTTTGATACGCGTGTTTTTCAAAAAAATATAAAAGAATTCTTGGTATCTCTGCCTTAATCTTTATAATAAGGGTAACTTATAAATACGTATGATAAAAATATTTTTGGCATCCGATCATGGTGGGTATCAGTTGAAACAACGTATTCATCAACATCTTGAAAAACAAGCGTATGAGTTGGTTGATTTGGGATGTAATGGAGAAGATAAGTGTGACTATCCAACGTTTGGAAAAAAGGCCGCTGAATTGGTTTTGGCGAATCCTGGAAGTTTTGCCATTGTTATTTGTGGTACAGGGATTGGGATTTCTATTGCCGTAAATCGTGTGAAAGGCGCGCGTTGTGCCTTAGCTAATACTGTTGAACTCGCTGAACTTGGTCGGCAGCACAATGGTGCGAATATCTTGGCACTAGGAGCACGAACAAAAGTTTACGATGATCCGATTGAAATCATCGAAGCCTTCCTCAAGGCCGAGGTTGATCCAGCGGAACGACATGTACGTCGGCGAACGCAGTTGGACGCTTAAGGCGTCTTTGTGATCACTTTATCGATGAGTCCGTGTTCTCCGTATTTCACGGCTTCTGTGGCTTTTATAAAGTTATCTCGATCACAGTCATCTTTAATCTTTTTGATATTTTCTCCGGTACATTTTTCTATAATTTTGTAGAGAATGTCTCGGGTTTCTAAGATATGTTTTGCATGAATTTCCATATCTGAGGCTTGTCCCTGCATACCGCCAAGGGGCTGATGAACCATAACTTCAGAGTGGGGGAGGCTGAATCGCTTTCCTTTGGCGCCTGACATGAGAATCATAGCTCCCATAGAAGCAGCCATGCCGACGCACACGGTGGATACATCAGGTTTGATGTAGTTCATGGTGTCGATGATAGCAAGACCGGCTGAAACGGATCCTCCGGGGGAATTCACATAGAGCGTAATGTCTTTTTTGGAATCTTCTGAAGCCAAGAATAGAAGTTGGGCAATGATGAGGTTTGCAACATGGTCATTGACATCCGTTCCAAGAAAAATGACACGATCTTTGAGGAGTCGTGAATAAATATCAAAGGCACGTTCACCTTGATCTGTTTTTTCGATCACGGTTGGTACGAGAATAGAGTTTGTAATGGGGGCGGTCATGAGAAAAAAATTAAATTCTTGTTATTATACCTGTTTTAAAGCCTTTCAACAAAGGCTTTCTCTTGCGAGATCGGAGGATTCATTATGAACGATTATTTCTTGGAATCTTTTTGGGAACCTCTTTTGAAGATCTTCTTGATTTTTACACCCTTGACCTGAAGGATTGCAATAATGCTGATGACCAAGAGAAGTAAGAGTCCTAAAAGGGTTGTTCGTAGACCGAGACTTGATTGTTCCTCATGAGAAAGGCTTTCTTTGGCATTGGCGAAATCACAGGCATCTCCGTATTCATCATGATCCATATTTGCTTGGTCGGGATTGGATTCCAGTTTGCAGTTATCAATGATGTCACCCACCTTATCTCGATCTATATCAGATTGATTATAGTTTTTTGTTTGTGGGGCATTGTCACATTTGTTTCCAATGCCATCATTATCATTGTCTGATTGTGATGGATTAGAAATATAAGGACAGTTGTCGTTTTCTTGAGAAAGGCCATCTCCATCATAATCCTCGGAGAAGAAAGAGTTGGCAGAGGACCGTGATAGATTTACTTTTCGAAATTGTATTTGTCGTTCTTGATGTCGTTTGCTGTAGAGAACGATCGTTTCAGGGCTTCCAGAAAGGAGCCGGTATCGCTTTTCCGGTTGAGCATGAAGGTAGATTTCTCCATTGAGTGATCCGATAAACTTCAGATCATCGATTTTTACTTTTTTCCCCCAAAATCCAACGCGAACATAGCGAACGAGTGGGGAGTTGAGATCGAAATGAGGACTTGTGATCGCTCTCTTAGAGAGAAGTGTTTTTAGTTTTTGTGGATGCAGGCCGCCTTTGAGTTCCATGGCGTTGACCCGTGAATCAGTGCTTGTATAGACCGTCAGTCTGTTGATAGGGAGCATTTGCCCGAGGTCGATGAGGGCCCAAGAGGGATTATCGCGGTCTTCTCGTTCATTAAATTCAAAAGCACTTAAAACATCATTATCGATGAGAGATTCAGTTTTTCCGGCTTTAGCAGAAGAGACAGAAATAATTTTTGGGGTTTTAACACGACCGTAATCTTCTACAAAAACATCAAAGGCAGCTTCGTTATTTTCTTGGTCTAGGATGGCGATATTTGAAAATTTAGCATCACTTGCCGAGAGGATGGTCTCATCGAGGACCATGCGAATGGTGGCAGGGGACTGAAGAGGTGGCAAAAGAATTTGGTTTTCTTGTGGATAGAGTGACAAGACATCATTTGCGGCTTCGGCCATAGGGATAGTGCTCCATAAAAAAGAAGCAAAAATATACGTGAGCGCCAGAGAGGGGATACGTTTCATGGGAAAAAAGTAAAAACTTTTTAAGCAGCGGCTTTGTGCCGTTTCTTTTGTTCGTGAGCTTCAAGCATGTTCTTAATGACCATCACTTGAACGATAGCGGACCTTTCTGTTTCGTCCAGCTTCATTTTTATGAATTTGAGTGTGTCGAGAATGTCCGGAATAAGGAAGTGTTCGAGGGCATTCACACGACGTCGTGTTTTTTCGATTTCGAGGGATAAGTTTTCGGCAGATTTTTCAATTTCAGCGAGTTGAATCAAGAGTTCGAAAACCTTTGCGAATGACTTTATCGCGATATCAAGTTCTCCACGTGTTTGAACCAGTCCATAGTGAAGAGCATTTCCAGAAGTTTCGAGTGAAAACTTTGGGATACGTACGGACATCACATTTTTTGTTTTGACCTTGAGGCTTAGTGTTTGAGAAGCTACAGAAAGGGTGTTTTCTAGAACCGATCGAGGCATGATTGCCTGGGCTTCAAGAAAAAACCGATTCGCCTGTTGCAAGGCTTCTTCTACTTGAAGTCGCATTTCTTTGGCACGACGAACGATCTTGAGGAATTCCTGCATCAGTCCGTCCTGTTTGTCCTTGAGAAGTTTGTGGCCGCGTTGAGCGACGTTCTTTTGGTTTTTGAGCCCCAGAAGGCTCATACGAGTAGCGGTGACGTTTTTAATAGCCATGGGCGATGAAACTCTTAAATCGCAAGCATTTTATGGTGTTTGAGTGAAAAAACAAGGAAAAATGTAATGATATGAAGGGGGGACTTGAGTGTGGCAATAATAAAAAAGAAAGCTCTTTGAGGGGGGCTTATTTCCACTACTTAAAACAAGATATATTGTGTTAACTTAAATATCTTCTTGTGAACAAGATTTGTATGACTTCCCTGCTCTTAAGTCTTTCTATGAGAGGGCTTTTATTTATTTTGCGTTCTAAGCAATTTTTCTTGTTTTTTGTGATAGCACTGCTTCTTTTTTGTTTTATAAAGCCTTTTTTTATCCGATCGCTTTATCTAAGTGGCAAGTCCCCTGTTTCTTTTGATTTAGAATAAACTCCAATCACCCATTTTTTATATGTATTAATATTTATGCTTTCCTCCTTATATTACCATAAATATTGACAAAAATCAAATATATTCCCAAAGAACTGTGAGATAATAATGGCTTTGCGTTTTCCGGGGGGGGCCTTTTCTTGGCTTCCGATCGCGTAGAAAGTAGCCGGTGTTTTGTGGTTGTTGTAGTCTGTACTGATCCAGTCAGCATCTTTGGCGGTATTAAGAATCCGAGCTTCGTCGAGGTTTCCATTGAATGTACCACCGGTCCAACGGCCCATGGTTATGCCTTGGGCTCCAACATCAATATCAGCATCCTCTCCAACATCTGTTCCGGCAAGGGTTCCATCAAAATAAGTTTTGATACGTGTTCCGTCTGATCGATCATAGGTTCCAACGAATTGATGCCATACGCCATCGGCCAAACAGCCTGTTCCACAGCTATATCCCGGCAGGTACGTGACTCCTCCTGTCTTGATATAAAAAGAAAGATCTGCACTATCTCCGCTGAGGTAGGTCATGTATTGATATTCAGCGGTTGTGCCTGGACCGTGTTTGACCAATCCAATCTGACTTTGGTTGGTCGTTGTGTAGAACCATTGTGATATGGTTAGTTCTGATCCGGTGTCCTGGCTGGCGTCATTCGGAATGGTTATGTAATCACTGGTTCCGTCGAGTTCGAGATTATTTCCCATCAGGCTTCCGGCCCCGATGGTGGGATCTCCGGCAGAAGCGGTTACATCTTGCGCATTGGCGGTAGAGTCTTCGAGCGTGGAAGCGGAAGCTCCTTGCATATGGTGCACCAGTACGTATTCAGCCCCCCAGACATCTTGCGCATAGCCAGCATCTCCTGAGGAGGGCTCAGTAGCGGTTGTATTTCCG
>ENA-UOXV01000555-UOXV01000555.1-marine-metagenome-genome-assembly--contig:-NODE-555-length-53534-cov-48.339030_pt1 | contig 53534 bp, 52 predicted proteins | sample MGYA00238165_ERZ766961 | MGnify/ENA primary metagenome ERZ766961 (study PRJEB28924, sample SAMN03173240) | marine metagenome | biome: Marine; feature: Water; material: Subsurface seawater | place: North... | reverse complement strand
GTATAATATATTTCTGGATCAAGCTTTACTAAGCTGAACTTTTTTTGAATTAAAAGGAAACCCAACCCGACTACGTTTCCTATTAATAAACCCAAAAAAATTATATAAGAAACAATGATGAGAAAAACTTTTTTAATAGTACTATTCTCAGCCCCCATTGATTTTAAAATACCAATCATGTTTGTTCTCTCTAAGATTAAGACTAGTAGGACACTAATTATATTTATTGAGCAAACCAATATCATTATGAATAAAATAGCTAATATGTTTTTATCAAATATTTGTATCCAATCAAATATTGAAGAATATTTTTGTTTGATATTTATAGAATTATAATTTGATGGTGTAGAGCTGTAAATCATTTTTGAAGTCTCTTCAATTAGATTAAAGTCATCAATAAAAATTTCCAATTCGCCAGATTGATTATCATTCCATTTGTTTATCCTTCTTAAGTGTTTTATATCACCAAAAATAATATTTTCATCAATCTCATTAAAGCCAGAATCATACAATCCTACTATATTAAATTTCCTTAAGGTTACATTAGATTCTAAATTTCTAGAAAAAATCATTTGAAATGAATCATTAATTTTTAAACCTAATTTATTAGACAAATTATCTGAAATGAGCACTTCATTTGAAATTGTAGATGAAATATTAGGTATAAATCCACTAATTATATAGTCTGAAATATTATTCCAACTGTAAATACTATCAACACCTTTAAACAAAGCTCCATCAAAATCTTCTGAAGTTCGAATTATACCAAATTTTAATGCAATTTGATTTATTGACTCAACATTACTAATAGAATCTAAACCTTGTAACAAACCCTTTGTGATTTTAATAGGATAAATGGATTCTTCAGAGTTATTTGAGTCAAAATTTGTGATTTTTATATGTCCATTAAAAGCTGATACTTTATCTCTTATTTCATTTTGCAATCCGATTCCTGTTGATATAGACACAAGCATCACAATTACTGATAATGCAATTGCTACAATTCCAATTTTTATTATTGGAGCTGATATACTACTTTTATAAGCTTTAGTACTTATAATTCGTTTGGCCAAGAAAAATTCAAATTTCAAAATTAATTATGCTTAAAAGAAGTTTATTTTTTATTTTTTCAATAATAACTATTAACACATCTTGTGGTAATGAAAAAATTATTGACAATAACAAAACTACAAATAAAATAATTGTTGGAGCTGAGAGAATTAACGAATACAAATCGTTAATAACAGCAAAGAAAATTGGAATAGTTGCTAATCACACTTCTGTAATATTTAAATCGTCAAATAAGTCTAAAAGCAAATTATTAGCAAATGAATATATTGACTATACTCACATAGTTGATTCGCTTTTGAAATTAAATATTGAAATAAAAAAAATATTTACACCTGAGCATGGATATAAGGGTGAAAAGCCAAATGGAGCCAATATTTCAGATGATGTTGATAAAAAAACAGGTTTAGAAATAATTTCTTTACATGGAAAAAAAAGAAAATATGGTGAATTATCAAATAAAGATTTAGAAGAGATTGAGATAATGATTTTTGATATTCAAGATGTAGGTGTTAGATTCTACACGCACATATCTACCTTGCATTACGTCATGAAAGCGTGTGCTCAAAACAACATCCCTTTACTAGTTTTAGATCGTCCTAATCCAAATATTCATTATGTAGATGGACCGGTTTTAGAATCAGAAAATAAAAGTTTTGTTGGTATGCACAATGTACCTATAGTATATGGTATGACAATTGGTGAATATGCAAATATGATTAATGGAGAAAATTGGTTAGGAAATGATTTAAATTGTGAATTAAAAATAATTAAAATAAAAAACTATGATAGAAAAGCTAATTATAGTTTGCCTATAAAACCATCACCAAATCTACCAAATGACAAATCAATAAATTTATATCCTAGTTTATGTTTATTTGAGGGTACAAACGTCAGTGTTGGAAGAGGAACTAATGAACAATTTACCATATATGGCAGTCCTTTTTTAGATGCCAAAATATACAAATATAGATTTAAACCAAAACCTAATTCTGGGTCAAGTAGTCCAAAAAACAATGGTTTAGTTTGTTTTGGAGAACAACTAAAATCTATAAAAGATTTGAATAGAATAGAGCTTAAATACTTAATTAATAGTTATAATAACAGTTCAAATAAAGATGATTTTTTTAATTCTTTTTTTGTAAAGCTATCGGGCACTAAAAAATTAAAAGAACAAATCATCAATAATTGGTCAGAAAATGAAATAAGATCTTCCTGGACATATGAATTAAATGATTTTAAAAAAATAAGAAAAAAATACTTACTATATTAAGTTCTCTTTAGTGCAATCTTAAGCTTCTCAACAATATTAAAAGCAGCAGGACAAATTTCAATATTCTTCATAGTAATTTGAGAAATTTTATGAAAATCTTTTCTGTTAGTATGGGGATATTCGCGACATGCTTTAGGTCTATATTCATAAATATAACATGAGTTATCATCATTTAAAAAAACACAAGGGGATTTTTTAAGTACATAATCATTGTCAGAATCAATTATTAAATATCTTGAAATAAATTCATCAACTTTAAGTCGTAAATGCTTAGAAATACTTATAATATCTTTAGATGTAAAAATTGGACTTGTTGTTTTACAACAATTTGCACATTCTAAACAATTAGTTTTTGAGAATTCTTCATTATGAAGATCACTCATTAAATAATCAAATTGTTTGGGTTGTTTTTTCTTTAATTTATTAAAGAAAGAGTTGTTTTCTTTAAAATTAACTTTAGATAACTTTGAAATATTATCGATTTTATCTTTCATAATTTTATTAGGATTTAAACACCTCTTTGCTAAAATAATACAATTAAGTATTATATTTATATTATGGGTTCAAGCATATTAAGCATAGAAGAAGTTTCAATATTTCAACAAGATGAAACAATTTTTGAAAATATTAATATCAACATTAATAAAGGTGATTTTATATATCTAATTGGAAAAACTGGATCAGGGAAAAGTAGTTTAATAAAGACTATTTATGCAGATTTAGAATTACAAAAAGGAGAAATTTCTGTAGGTGGCTTTACACTTAAAAATTTAAAAGAAAATAAAATACCTTTTTTGAGAAGAAAACTTGGAATAGTCTTTCAAGATTTCAATCTTTTACAAGACAGGTCAGTTTTTGACAATTTAAAATTTGTTCTTCAAGCTACCGAGTGGAAAAACAAAAGAAAAATTGAAGATAGAATTTATGAAGTTTTAGAAATTATTAATATTAAAGATTTGACTCACAAGTTTCCACATCAATTATCAGGAGGTCAAAAACAAAAAGTAGCAATATCTAGAGCACTATTAAATAATCCTGATTTAATTATAGCAGATGAACCAACAGGAAATTTAGATCCTAAAACAAGTCTAGAAATCATGCAACTTCTGTTAGATTTAAATAAAAAAGGAAATACTATTCTCATGGCAACACATGATTTTATATTAATTAAACAGTTTCCACATAAAACACTACTTTGCAACAATAAATCTATACGTAGCATTGATGTAACTGGGATGAGTATTGAAAATATTTACGAATGATTTCAATTTTAATTCCTTGCTATAACTATAATGCATATGATCTAGTATCTAGACTAGAAAAAGAGTGTTTAACACTAGGAATTGTTTTCGAAATTATAAGTATAGATGATGCTTCATTTTCTACTTTAAATGAAGTAAATCAAAAGATTAACATGCTTACAAATTGTAAATTTTTTGAAAGTAAAAAAAATATTGGACGAGTAGCAAATCGTCAATTACTTTCTCAAAAAGCACAATACAAATGGCTTCTCTATATTGATGTTGACGTTAAACCACTGAATGATAATTTTATAAAAGTTTATGTAAATGAAATTAAAAAAGGATTTGAAGTTGTTTTTGGTGGCTTTAATTATAAAAACATTGAATCAAACAACCTAAGATATCTGTTTGGAAAGTCCAGAGAAGATGTTCAAAGTGTTATCAGAAATAAAAATCCATACAAATACATTATTTCTTCAAACTTTTTAGTTAAAAAAGTAATTTTTGACAAAATCAATAAAAACATAAATATAAATGGTTACGGAATGGATTATTTTTTTGGGGCATTATTAAAAGAAAACTTGGTTTCAATAAATCATATTGATAACGAAGTAACCCATTACGGGCTAGATGATAATTCAAAATTTTTAGCAAAGACTAAAGAGGCTTTAGAAAATTTACACTATCTAAATACTAATAAATTGATAAATAAAAATGATATAACTATCTTAAAATATTATAGATTATTTAACTTTTTTGGACTTAAAAAAATAATTTCAAAGCTAATTAACATCTATTCAAAATCTATTGAATCAAACTTAAAAGGATCAAATCCTAGTTTATTTGTTTTTGACCTATATAGATTATCGTATTTGTGCTCTTTAAAATAATTAGCTCATTTCTTTAAAATCTTGGTAATTTCTTATGTAATCATTTTCATCATAGTCTTCAGATGCCAAAACTAAACAAACTGAATTTTTAGAAAAATTATTCATTTCTCTCCAAATACCATTTGGAATATAGAGGCCAATGTTAGGACTGTCTAACAATATTTTCTTTGTATTGGAACCGTCATCTAGCAACAACTCAAAACTTCCGTTGAGGGCTATTAAGACTTGAAATAAATCTTTATGCGCATGTCCTCCACGCTCTCCATTAAATGGAACATCATATAAATAGTAAACTCTTTTAATAGAAAAAGGAATAATTTCTTTTTCAACAAAGGACAAAGAACCCATACCTTCAGGAGATATTATTTTAGGAATATTGAATTTGTAAACATTTTCTAAACTATTTTTTTTCATTATTTACCTTTATATATTTTATTATTCCCTTAACTCCAACAAAATACTTATTAAAAATTTGACCTAAACTAATATATTTAAATTTAAACATTAAATATAAATAGTGGATTAATTTAATAAAAGAAAGAATATTATAATATTTATAAAACAAAGCACCTTTAGCAAATAATATTCTATCGCTAGCAACGTCTTTTCCTGAGCTATTAATTGGGTGTGATAAAATTACCTCATTGTGAAAAACAATATTTAGGTTCAATTTTAATGCATTCCTAAGAAAAACATATTCATCTGCTGTTTGAAATATTGATCCTAATCCAAAGTTTTCATCAAATAAAACTTTATTAGAAATAATAGAATCTCTTCTAAAAGCGATAACTACAGAATTAACAAAACTTAAAGATTTTTTGTTATGCTTTTTTATGATTGGATAATCTTTAAAAGAATTACCTTTTAAATCATTCATCTTAAATGTAATTATATCTGCACTTGGATTAAGATTAAAAGCATTTAAGATTATAGAATCATAATCATTTTCATAAACAATATCATCATCAGCTAATAAACATATCTCAGATTTAGCTTTTTCAATTGCCAAATTTCTACTTTTTGATAAACCGGTTTCACTTACATTGACTAAATTAATATTATCAGAATGTGGGCAAGAAAAGTTTATATTCTGCGTTTGATTAATAATTAATATAGAGTTAGTATGAGTATCATTATTAATAAAAATACTATTTAAAAAATCAAGATTATCTCTGTCTTTTGTTGAGATTAAGATTTCTAAACTGATATTTTTGTTGTTTACATTACTCATTAAAATTATATTTGAAACAAATGTAGATAAATTAATGAAAATTCTTTTAATAGGTGAATATAGTGGACTTCATAATTCTCTAAAAGATGGTCTACAATTAAACGGTCATTCAGTTACTTTATTGGGTACTGGAGATGGATTTAAAAATTACCCGGTGGACATAGAAGTTAAATCAACAATTTTTGAGATACCATTTTTGAAATTTATCGCAAAGATAGTTGACAAGTTACTTAAGGTCAGTCTTAATGACTTTGAATTAGGATTTAAAGCTTACTTAAAAATAAAAACTTTAAAAGACTTTGACATTGTTCAATTAATAAACGAAAATTCATTTAAAACTACTCCTTGGTTAGAGACAATTTTACTTAAAAAAATATTAAAAAATAATAAAAACCTATTTCTTTTATCATGTGGAGTTGATTATATAAGTGTTAAGTATGCATTAGAAAATAAATTTAAATATTCGATACTTACCCCTTATTTAAATGATAAATTATTATTAAAAAAATATCGTCACATATTAAAATACAATTCATCAGAGTTTGAAAAACTTCATAGATATATTTACAATAATATTAAAGGCGTTATTAGCTCTGATTTAGACTACCATATTCCATTAATTGGAAAAAAAAAGTACTTAGGAATGGTTCCAAATCCACTTAACTTAAAAAAATTAAGTTATGATTTCGTAGAAATAGAAGATAAAGTAATAATATTTCATGGAATTAATTCGAAGAACTCAATTAAAAAAGGCAACGATTATTTCATTAGAGCAATGAAAATAATTAAAAAAAAATACAAAGAAAGGGTTGAATATATTGAAGTTCAAGACTTAAAATATAGAGACTATATAAAATCTTATTGTAATTGCCATATTTTTTTAGATCAAGTATATGCCTATGATCAAGGTTACAATGCCTTAGAAGCAATGGCTAAAGGTAAGGTAGTATTTACAGGTGCAGAAAAAGAGTGGCTAGAGCATTACGGTGGAAGTGAAGATAGCATAGCTATTAATGCATTACCAGAAGTTAATTATTTAGTAGAAAAATTAAGTATCTTAATTGAAAATCCAGAAAAAATTAGAGATATAAGTATAAATGCTAGAAAATTCATAGAAGATCATCATAGTTACGATGATGTCGCTAACATTTATGAGAGTAAATGGTTAAAAGCTATTAATTATGAAAAATAAGTTTCTACCGAATTTATTTATTCCTGGCGCTGCCAAGTCAGGTACTACTACTTTGCACGAACTTTTAAATTTACACCCAGAAATTTCAATGTCTAAAGTTAAAGAACCGGTATTTTGGAATAATAAAAAATTTGAAAAATATATAGAACAAGATTGGTTAAATTATAAAAAACTATTTGTTGAAAAATCTAAAATTTATGGCGAATCAACTACTTCGTATATGTATTATAATTCCTTCATAGAAAACATTAATAAAAATTATAAAAAATCTCCAAAATTTATTTTTATTTTAAGAAATCCAATTGATAGATATAATTCTCACTTTTGGTGGATGAAAGGTTTAGGCTTAGAAAAAAACAAAATAAAAAATGTACTAAATATAGAAAGCCAGATCAATTTTGAAGAATATGATTATTATCCGAAAAATTATTTTCAATTTGGTTTATATTCTAAATGGATTCAACGCTTTATTGATAATTTTGGACTAGAAAACATTAAAGTAATTACTCTTGAAAAGCTGATATCAAATCGACTTGATACAATTAATTCATGTTTTGATTTTTTAGGATTAAAAAAACTTGAATCAATTCCAGAAAAAAATTTCAATAAAACAACAAGAATAAAGTATTCATTTTTATATCATTTTATAAGAAAATCTTCAATTGGAAAAATGAACTACACAAAAATTGGTAAAATATTTTTATCAAATAAATCAATTGATAGAATAAAGAATAAATTGAAAGATATAATAACAAATTGGAAAACAGAAGAATTCGAATACGAACCTTTACAATCAGAACATAGACACTACTTAAAAGATGCTGGGTATTACAGTGACGTAGAAAAGTTAAAAGAAATTTTTGATTACTCATTTAATGAATGGAAAGACTTTAATTAATTGTAAATGAATTTTATAAAAACATCTATATATTCAGCCGCTAGCACCACAATAAGCTTATTGGTTAAATTAATTACTAATAAAGTAATAGCCGTTTACCTTGGAACGAATGGTATGTTTTTAATTGGTCAACTAAAAGACTTTTTAAAAATCGGTAATACACTTGGAACTATGGGTATTGAAACTGGAACTGTAAAATACACATCTGAATTAAATAAAAACAAAACTAAATTCAAAGAACTCCTTTCTACAAGTTTTAAAATTCACTTTTACAGTTCGTTAATTGTAGTATTATTGATACTCATTTTCTATAATTATGTAACTTCTGGTTTTTCTGATGAAATGAGTCTCATCAAGAATAATAATTATAAATATATTTTATCTATATCTATTATATCATTTTCTATACAAACATTTATAATGTCAGTACTAAATGGTCTAAAAAAGATTAAAATATTTGTGTTAATTAATATCGTAGCAACCTTAATTTCAGCTATTATTTTAATTTATTTGGTAGTCAATTATTCAATAATTGGAGCTTTTTATGCCTTAATATTAAGTCCAATTTTAACATTAATTACAGCCTTATTAATTTGTCTTATTTTAAAACCTTTTAATTTAAACTTTTTTAATTACTTATTTAAAGTTGAATACTTAAAAAATTTATCCAACTTTTCATTAATGGCAATTGCCGCACCGATATGCCTTATAAGTGCAACATTTATAGTTAGGTATTATATCTATGATGAATTTGACTCGAATCATGCTGGATCATGGGAAGCTATGTGGAGAATATCAGCAATTTATTTATTATTCCTTACGACAACATTTAAATTTTATCTAGTTCCGACATTTACAAATTTAAATAACGATCAATTGAAAAAAGAGGTTTTTAAAATATGGAAAACAATATTACCTGTTATTTTTTTAATTACAATAGTAGTTTACTTATCAAAAGATATGATTATTAATATCTTATTCACAAGTGAGTTTAACTTAATTAATAGCTTAATATTATTTCATTTATTAGGGGATATTATCAAAATTAATTGTTGGGTTTTAGGAAACATATTGGTTGCTAAAGCTAAAACGAATCAATTTATTTTATTTCAAGTAGAATGGTGTATACTGTTTGTGATTTTATCAATAATTTTAGCTAATACATATGGCTTTATAGGCCTTTCAATAGCATATTTTATCACCTACTTAATTCACTTTTTATTATTAAATATTTATTTTAGAAAACTTTTATGGAAAGTTATTAAATAAATAAATTATCTAAATTAATAAAGTTTAGAGTTTCAATTTTATAAAAATCTTGAGAAACAGATTTTGCCCCAAAACCTTCCTTCCAATACATTAAGCCTTTATTTAATTTTTCTCCATTTTCTTCATTTGAGTTACCAAAATCAAAAAAAGATTTATTACTAAAGGTATTTTTGATTAAATGGTTAAATAAAAAATCTAAACTACCAAGTTTATTCTTTGTGCTATTTGATGATATATACTGGACGTGTGCAGTAGTTTTTGTTTCAAAGATTGTTGCGCCAGCTATTAAGTCTTTATCGTGATATACATTAAATTGTCTAATATTATTTTTGAATTTATTTTTTAATAGAGATATTTCTTCAATTGAGTGTACAGGAACAACATTATGTTTTCGTTTTAGGTTTGGAATCAATAATAAATTCCAAAAATCATCAAACTCATTTACTTCTTTGATGATTAAGTTGTTTTTTACTCCCCTACTCAATCCACTATTTCTATCCTTAGACAGGGACATTGTATTTTGTTTTACTACAGATAATAACTCAGTTTTAATAAGTTTTGCATTTAACTTGAATAAAATATGCTTGGATTCATCAGCTGGTGAGAGATGATATATATTTGGAATACATTTATAGTTTAATGTACTAATATTATTTTTACTAAGCATTTCAAGCGTAAGCTTAAAAACCTCAACTACATCTTTATATTTTGATTGATCATCAAAAATAAAACCTCCATAGCTTAAACCACTGTGTGAAAATAATTGGTCATTTATTAAATTAGCAGGAAGTAGTGCTATAAGTTTTTCACCCTTATAAATTAACAATGAATAATCAGAGAATTTTTCACTGTGATAATCCATAAAATCTCTATTAAATAAAAATGTTCCATTTCTGGAGTTTGAAACAAAATTATTCCAATCTGGCTTATTATTTTTATTGTATTTTTTTAAAGAGTAAATAGTACTATTTTTTATTTGACATGAAAATACTATTTATTTTTTAAATCAACTTATTTCTCTTTCTCTCGACTTCTTTTAATAAAACTTTTCTTAATCTTAGATTTAGAGGTGTTACTTCCACATATTCATCTTTTTGAATATATTCTAAAGCCTCTTCTAGTGAAAATTTAATTGCTGGAACAATTTTTGCCTTATCATCAGCTCCTGAAGATCTAACATTACTTAATTTTTTTGTTTTAGTTATATTAATAACCATATCATCACCTCTAGAGTTTTCACCAATAACCTGACCTTCATAAATTTCTTCACCTGGGTTAACAAAAAATTTACCTCTATCTTGTAGTTTATCAATTGAATAAGGGATTGCTTTTCCTTTTTCCATGGAAACAAGAGAACCATTTTGTCTTTCTGGAATACCACCTTTTACTGGCTTGTATTCTTTAAATCTATGGGTCATTATTGCTTCACCTGCAGTTGCGGTTAGTAACTGATTTCTTAAACCAATTATTCCTCTTGATGGAATTAAAAACTCACAAACCATTCTTTCTCCTTTAGAAACCATACTTAACATTTCTCCTTTTCTAATAGAAACCATTTCAACAGCTTTACCTGAAACGTTTTCTGGTAAATCAATTGTCATTTCTTCAAATGGTTCACATTTTTGACCATCAATCTCTTTAATTATTACTTGCGGTTGTCCAATTTGTAATTCATAACCCTCTCTTCGCATAGTTTCGATCAAAACTGATAAGTGTAATACACCTCTTCCAAAAACTAAAAACTTATCAGCACTTTCTGTTTCATTAAGTCGAAGTGCTAGATTTTTTTCGAGTTCTTTATTTAATCTATCTTTAATATGTCTAGAAGTAACATATTTTCCGTCATTTCCGAAAAAGGGAGAATCATTAATTGTAAATAACATACTCATTGTAGGCTCATCAATAGTAATAGTCTTTAATGATTCAGGATTTTCAAAATCAGCTATAGTATCACCAATTTCAAAATTATCTAATCCAACTATTGCGCAAATATCTCCGGGTTGAACTTCATCTACCTTAATTCTACCTAAACCTTCAAATGTATGTAATTCTTTAATTTTAGATTTGACTATGGACTTATCTCTTTTAACTAAAGAAACATTCATACCTGTTATTAACTTTCCTCTTTGTAGTCTTCCAATTGCTATTCTACCTGTAAATGAAGAGTAGTCTAATGAGGTAATTAACATTTGCAAACTACCTTCATTAATAGTTGGTGAAGGGATATGTTCAATAACCATGTTTAGTAATGGTTCAATATTTTCTGTAATATCTTTCCAGTCATCACTCATCCAATTTTCTTTAGCCGAGCCATAAACAGTGGGGAAATCTAATTGCCATTCTTCAGCTCCTAACTCAAACATTAAATCAAAGACTGATTCATGAACTTCTTCAGGAGTGCAATTTTCTTTATCAACTTTATTAATAACTAAACAAGGCTTTAATCCCAGATCTAAAGCTTTTTGTAATACAAATCTGGTTTGGGGCATTGGACCTTCAAAAGCATCTACTAAAAGTAAAACACCATCAGCCATGTTTAAAACTCTTTCAACTTCTCCTCCAAAATCTGCGTGACCAGGTGTGTCAATTATATTAATTTTAGTATCCTTATATATAACGGAAACATTTTTTGAAGTGATTGTAATCCCTCTTTCTCTTTCTAAGTCATTGTTATCTAAAATCAAATCGCCCTTATTCTCATTCTCTCTAAACAACTGACAGTGAAACATGATTTTATCAACTAAAGTTGTTTTCCCGTGATCTACGTGAGCTATAATTGCAATATTTTTTGTTTTAGTCATGACTAAATTTTAAAATTTGTGCAAATGTAAGCTATATTATTATCATTAGAAGAATAAAGTTATTTTTATACAGATATTAAAAAAGCAGTAACTTTACCAAAATTATTTTTTACAAACAGTTATGAATATTCCAAAACTTAAACATCTAAATTCAAATAATTTTATTTTAATTGCTGGTCCATGTGCTATAGAAGGGGAAGAAATGGCCTTTAAAATTGCTGAAAAGATTTTGAATATATCAAATAAGTATAAAATTCCTTTTATCTTCAAAGGAAGTTTCAAAAAAGCAAACAGAAGTAGAATTGATAGTTTTACAGGAATCGGAGATATTAAAGCTTTAGAAATTTTAAGTAAAGTTTCTTCAACCTTTGATGTACCAACTGTTACTGATATTCATGAGGTCAAAGATGCTGATTTAGCTGCTAAATATGTAGATATTTTACAAATTCCTGCTTTTTTAGTAAGACAAACGGATTTAGTTGTAGCAGCTGCAAAAACAGGAAAAATAGTAAACCTTAAGAAAGGACAATTTATGAGTCCTGAAAGTATGAAACATGCTGTTCAAAAAGTAAAAGATTCAAACAATTCAAATGTACTTATTACAGATCGTGGTACTATGTTTGGCTATCAAGATATGATAGTAGATTTTAGAGGGATACCAATAATGAAGTCAATTGCTCCTACCATACTAGATGTAACACATTCACTACAAAAGCCAAATCAAACAAGTGGAGTAACTGGTGGTATTCCTGAAATGATTGAAACTATAGCAAGAGCTGGAGTTGTTAATAATATTGATGGTTTGTTTATTGAAACACATTTTGATCCGAAAAATGCAAAAAGTGATGGTGCAAACATGTTAGATTTAAATCAATTAGAAAATTTGGTTTCTAATTTGGTAGAAATCAGAAAAACAATTAATAAATTTTAATTTTTTTTTTATAAGTTTCTAAAATTTATTTAACAATCCCATACTTATCTATCAAATAAATTAAAGATGTCATGGTTGCTGCGCCTAATTCAAGCTCTCTTTTATTAACTGCATCAAAAGTGTCATTTGGAGCATGATGATAATCAAAATATCTTTGAGAATCAGGCTTTAAGCCAGACAACACATTCGTTTCGTTTTTCAATGGACCGATATCAGCACCACTACCTCCTAATTCGAAGAAATGTATTAGGTATGGTTTAAATAAACTCTTCCAAGATAAAATTTGTTCAAAATTTGATTGATCACAATCAAAGTAAAAACCTCTTGGAGTAAAACCTCCAGCATCGCTTTCTAAAGCAAAAATGTGATTTTCATTTTTTTGAGCTGCAATTTCAGCGTATTTATTTCCTCCTCTTAATCCGTTTTCTTCGTTCATAAATAATACAACTCTAATTGATCTTTTAGGTTTTATTCCTGATAATTTTAATAGTCTAAGTACCTCCATAGATTGAGTACATCCTGCGCCATCATCATGAGCTCCATCACCAAGATCCCATGAATCTAAATGACCACCTACAACAATATATTCATCAGGATATTCACTTCCGGTAATTTCACCAATTACATTATGAGATAAAACGTCATCTAATTGCTTAGAATTTTGTTTAAAATAAAACTGGATATTATTATCTAACTTAACCATTCCACTTAACAAATCTGCATGCTTTGTACTTATTGCAGCTGATGGTATTCTATCATCTGGTGGTATATCCCCATAGGTCATAGAACCTGTGTGAGGTAAATCATCAATTCTTAAATTCATAGACCGAACTATTACTCCTATTGCTCCAAACTTACTAGCTTCCATTGCTCCTGAATACCTTTGATTAACACAACCACCATAAGACTCAAAAGTATTAATAAGAGAAGCATCCATTGGCCTATTAAAAAAAACAATTTTACCTTCAATTTTATCTTTACCCAATTTTTCTAATTCGTCAACTCCAGAAACTTCAATTATTTTAGCTTTCAGCCCTGTTGAAGGGGTTGAAATTGAACCTCCTAAAGCGCAAATATTTACCTTTATAGTACTTCCAGGACTAGTTTCAATATAAGCAAATTCAGGAACACCTCTAACCCATTTTGGAACCATCACTGGCTGTAACCAAACTTTATCTAAACCTAAAGTTTCTAATTCTTCTTTTGTCCAAGCTACTGCTTTCTCAGCACCAAGAGAACCTGAAAGTCTACTACCTATATTATTAGAAAGGTAATCTAACCATTTGTAGCTTTGTCCATTAGTAAGTGAATTAGTATAAATATCTGAAATGACTTTTTCATCAGTTTGAGATAAAACAAAAAAGGGTAAGATAATTAAAGTAAATAAAATAGAATTTTTCATAAGACCCAATAATTATTTATTTGAATATTCTTTAATATTATTTTCAGTAATTTCTGTTTCATCCCCCAGAATTATTAGTCTCTCAACAACATTTCTAAGACCTCTTATATTTCCAGACCAATCATAGGATTTTAATAAGCTAATAGCATCTTTTGTAAATGGCTTATTAGTAATACCTTGAGATTTAGATATTTTATCAGAAAAATAGTCAACCAATAATGGAATATCTTCAGCCCTACTATTCAAAGAAGGAACTTTAATTAAAATTACAGCTAAACGATGAAATAAATCTTCTCTAAAGTTTCCTTTTGTTATTTCATCTTTTAAATTTTTATTTGTTGCTGCAACAACTCGTACGTTAATCTTAATATCTTTTTGAGCACCTACCTTTTGAATAGAATTAGATTCAAGCGCTCTTAAAACTTTGGCTTGAGCTGATAAACTCATATCTCCTATTTCATCTAAAAAGATTGTTCCATTATTAGCAGCTTCAAACTTTCCTGTTTTATCTTTATTTGCACCTGTAAAAGATCCCTTTTGGTGTCCAAACAACTCACTTTCTATTAATTCATTTGGAATTGCTGCACAATTAACTTCGATTAATGGAGAAGAAAATCTTTTACTTTTTTGATGAATCCAATGAGCTACTAACTCTTTTCCAGAGCCATTTGGACCTGTGATTAATACTCTGGCATCAGTTGGAGCTACTTTATCAATAAGGTTTTTGACTTCTTTAATTCCCTCACTTTCACCAATCATCTCATACGAAGTATTGATTTGCTTTCTTAATCTTATATTCTCGATTATTAATTTTTTATTATCAAGTGCATTTCTAACAGCAGTCAATAATCTATTTAAATCTGGTGGTTTAGAAATATAATCAAATGCCCCTAGTCTCATCGTTTCTACCGCCGTATCTAAATCTCCATGACCAGAAATCATTATAATTGGTGTTTCAGGTTTAATCCTTTTTGCATATTCTAGAACCTCTATACCATCTTTCTTAGGCATTTTGATATCACAAAGAATTAAATCAATTTCATTATTTTTAATATGATCAATCGCTTCGAGACCATCAGGGGCTTCTGAAATAATAAAGTCACTATTTTCTTCGGTTAGAATTTTAATCAAAACTCTACGAATTGCTATTTCATCTTCAACTATTAATATTTTAGACATGAATTAATATTTTAACCATTTATAAAGATCTTTATAGCTAGGCTTTTGACCATACATTAAAATTCCAACACGATATATTTTTGCTGCAAACCAAACAATAGCAAAAAATGTAGCTACTAATATAGAAAGTGAAATGAGTTGCTCATAAATTGGAACTCCGTATGGAATTCGCATCATCATGACTATTGGTGAAGTAAACGGTATGTGTGAAAAAATTGTTGGAATAGTTCCACTTGGATCTTCAGAAACAGTGAATATACCTACATAAAGTCCAATTATTAGTGGCATACTAAGTGGGAACATAAATTGATTTGCATCGGTTTCGCTATCGACAGCGGCTCCAACAGCTGCAAATAAAGATCCATAAAGAAATAACCCCGAAATAAAGAAAAACACAAATGCAATAAAAATATTTAAAAGTGGTAGATTAAACAAAGCAGAAAAGAAAGTTTGAATTCCAGAATTAACTTGTGCATCACTAACATCTAATGAATTAAGCTCTGAGGTGGATACCCCAAAAATAGATGAAACTAAAGTAGAAACAACTAATGTTAGAGCTGTCCAAATAAATATCTGAGTAAAAGCTACCAAAGATGTCCCAACAATTTTTCCCATCATCAGTTGTGTAGGCTTAACGGAAGAAATGATAATTTCAATAATTCTACTTGTTTTTTCTTCTAAAACACTTCGAAGGATCATACTACCATATATAAAAACGAACATGTATAATAACATCCCTAATAAAAACCCAAAGCCCATTTTTAATATTCCATCAATTTTTGTTGATTCTTCCCCCTCAAAACTTACTTGAACAAGATTAATATAAATTTTAGATTCTTTAATTGTCTCTAAATCTAATCCCGAGCTGGTATAATTTAAATCTGTTAAAATTTTCTCTAATTTACTTTCAATGCTACTAATCAGGGTTAGTGATGGAGAATCTTCAGAAATAAGTTTAATAGACTTGGAAAGTTCAACGTAATCAATATTTTTTATATCCATAACAGATGGAATGAATATCAATGCATCATCGTTTTTATCTTGTGAAATCATTTTCGCTTCTTCTTCGTCTAAATTTTCAAGAAATGAAAACTTAACGGTATCGGTACTTAATAATGAGTTTTCAAAAATGCCTGAATTATCTACAACAGTTATATTTTTAATACTATCACTATTAACATTTGATAAAAAAGAAATAAACAAACCTAAACCAACTATTAAAAATGGAATTGATAAGGTAATTATTATAAACTTCTTGTTTTTTACTTGAGTTAAGTATTCTCTTGCTATAATTAATCTAGTATGGTTCATTATTTTTGGTTATTTATAGTTTGAATAAAAATATCATTTGCACTAGGAACAACTTCCATAAAGTGATTTACTTCAGCATTAGAACTAAGAAAGTTCAGTAATTCATTGGAAGTTTGATTAGGTTCTAGAGTTATATTTAATTTTAATTCTTTTCCTAAAGATTTAAAACTTGCATCGACAGAGTTAAATTTAGCGTTTATTAACTGCTTTATGACTCTTTGCTCACTACAAACTAGTCCAACTTCAAATGTATTGGTTTTATATTGTCTTTTAATATCGTTAAGATTCCCATCTAGGACTTTATTGGACTTATGAATCAAAGCTATGTGATCACAAAGTTCTTCAACAGATTCCATTCTGTGGGTAGAAAAAATAACTGTAGATCCATCATCTCTTAATTTAAGAATTTCATCTTTAATTATATTTGCATTAATAGGATCAAAACCAGAAAAAGGTTCATCAAAAATCAATAAACTTGGTTTGTGAAGTACAGTTACAATAAATTGTACTTTTTGAGCCATTCCTTTAGAAAGTTCAACAATCTTTTTGTCCCACCATTCACCAATTTGAAATTTGTCGAACCAGTATTTAAGTTGTTTTTTAGCATCTACTCTGCTCATTCCTTTTAATTGAGCTAAGTAAAGAGCCTGTTCACCTACTTTCATAGATTTATACAAACCACGTTCCTCGGGCAAATAACCAATGTTTCTTATATGTTTTTGGCTAAGATTCTCACCTTTAAAAATAACTTTTCCTGTATCTGGAATAGAAATCTGGTTAATTATTCTAATAAGTGTTGTTTTTCCAGCTCCATTAGGTCCAAGTAAACCAAAAATACTTCCTTTGGGAATATCAACAGAGACATTGTTTAATGCTTTGTAATCTCCAAAATGCTTTGAGACAGAGTCTATACTTAATAAATTATCCATAAAAATTTTTATAATTTAAGGATATAAATATAAGGTTCTAAAACTAACTATTCAATTCTTTTCAGATAAAAAGACTAAGAAAACATGTCTTTAACAGTATCAAAAAATGATTTATCGCTTTTTTCAGGTTTTGGATTAAAATGATCATCATCCTTCATGGATTCGAAGAAATTCTTTTGATTTTTATTTAATGTTTTTGGTGTCCATACATTAACATGTACAAGTAAATCACCAGATCCATAGCCATTTATACTAGGAATCCCTTTATTTCGCAATCTTAAAATTTTTCCAGACTGAAGACCGGGTTCAATTTTAATTCTAACCTTTCCGCCAACCGTTTGAATTTCTTTAGAACCACCCAGAACTGCATCAGGCATACTAACATATAAATCATAATGAAGGTTATCTCCTTCTCTTTGTAATTTGTCATGTGGAAGTTCTTCAATAACAACCAATAAATCACCACAAATACCATCTCCTGGCGCATCATTCCCTTTAGAAGAAACTTTTAATTGCATCCCATCGACTACTCCAGCTGGAATTGGAATTTTAACTGTTTCCTCTTTTAAAATTAATCCTTGACTATCTGAACCCTTTGGTCTGTTAGTTAATATTTTACCAGAACCACCACATGCATTACAAGGAGCTGAAGTTTGCATTCTTCCTAAAATAGTGTTTGCAATTCTAGTTACTTGACCTGTTCCATTACAAGTAGTACATGTACTAAAAGTACTACCAGGTGCTTTAACTTTTCTTTTTACCTTTATTTTTTTCTCAACTCCATTTGCAATTTCCTCTAAACTAAGACTAACTCGAACTCGTAAATTACTTCCTTTAACTACCCTTTGTCTAGAGCCTCCTCCGAAACCTCCAAAACCTCCACCAAAAATATCTCCAAATTGGCTAAATATATCATCCATGTTCATTCCACCACCACCAAAACCGGCTCCACCATTTTGAAATGCTTGATGACCAAACTGATCATATTTAGCTTTCTTTTCAGAGTTACTTAAAACTTCATAAGCTTCGGCGGCTTTTTTAAATTTTTCTTCAGCGGCTTTGTTATCTGGGTTTTTATCAGGATGGTATTTAATCGCCATCTTTCTGTAAGCCTTTTTTATTTCGGCGCTAGTTGCGCTTTTAGTTAAACCTAACGTTTCGTAGTAATCTTCTTTCATATTATTTTCCTATTACGACTTTTGGGTATCTAATTACTTTATCACCCAATTTATAACCCTTTTCAATCACGTCAATAATTTTACCTTTTAAATCTTCACTTGGAGCAGGTATTTGTGTAACAGCTTCATGATCATCAGCATCAAACGAATCCCCTTTTTTTACTTCTACAATTTTCAATCCTTTTGATTTTAGAGTATCAAATAATTTATTTTGGATTAAAGAAACACCCTTGTAGATTTCATCATCACTATTTTTAATTATTTCTTGATTAGCTCTATCAAAATCATCTAAAACAGGGAGTAATGAAGTCATCAACTCTTGACTCGCTGTTGAAAACAATTCAATTCTTTCTCTGGTGGTTCTTTTTTTATAATTTTCGAATTCAGCAAAAAGTCTTAAAAATTTCTCTTTTTCTTTCTGAACATCATCCACCTCATTTTTTACAACCTCAACATCTAAATCTTTTTCTTTAGATTTAGATTTTTTATTTTCTTTTTTGACTTTCGTATTTTTTTTACTCATATTAATTAATTAACATTTATTATATGATATAACAAAAGTACTGCCATAAATTAAATAATGTCAAAATGTCACCAATTATTTTAATAAATCTGCTATAGCATGATCGAAATTATCAAACTTAAAATTAAATTTAGTTTGACTTAATCTATTGCAAGTTATATTTTGACTTTCAAAAATTATTATATGCATTTCTCCTAGAATTAAACTCATCAACCATTTAGGTAGATTAGGAAATATCAATGGTCTATTTAAAAATTTAGAAAGCTTTATCGTAAACTCCTTATTAGTAATTGGATTGGGGGAAGTTCCATTAAAAATTCCGACTAAATCATTTTTTAAAATATGACAGAAAATATTAGAAATATCTTGAATATGAATCCATGACTGCCACTGCATACCACTGCCAAAAAATGAACCAACACCAAATTTAATAGGAAACAAAGATTTAGACAATATTCCACCATCCTTTGATAATACAAGTCCAATTCTAACAATAGCTATTTCGATTTTCAAATCATTAAAAGAATTAACCGCTAACTCCCATTCACTAACAACCTTTCCTAGAAAGCTGGAACTAATTAAATTATCGTTTTCAGTATATGCTCTATCAAATGAGCTAGGATAAATACCAATTGCACTTGCTGAAATAATTTTTTTAATATTTAAATTGTTTTTTAAAATTGAGTCTTTTAATAAATTTAAAGATTGAGTTCTACTTTTAAGAATTTGCAACTTATTTGATCTGCTCCATCGTTTGGCAATATTAGAGCCTGCTAGATTTATTATTGTATCTACATTTTTAAAACATTCTAAATCAATAATTTCTTTTTCAGGATTCCAGTAATAACCATTAATTTTATCTGAAGATTTAATCTGTGAATTTCTAGTTGTTAAATAGTTTACAGAATATCCTTTACTTAATAAATCACTGGTTAATTTCTTTCCAATTAAACCAGTTGCTCCTGTAATTAATATTTTCATTTAACTATACACTTTTTAAAAAGGTAAAATTAAAAATTTCAATATTATAAATGTGTTTTTTTTAATATTAATATTATGTAAATTTGACATCTAAATAAATTTAAAAAATGAGTGATTCTATAGAAATTAATAAGATTAATAAATCTAGAATAGATGATGTCGATTTTACCACTCTGACTTTTGGCTCAGTTTTTACTGACCACATGCTTGAGTGTGATTTTATAGATGGAAAATGGCAAAAACCTATTATCAAGCCATATGGTCCTTTAACTATAGACCCTTCAGCAAGTGTTTTTCATTACGGGCAAGCAATTTTTGAAGGAATGAAAGCTTATAAAGATTCTAATGAAAAAATTTGGTTATTTAGACCTGAAGACAATTGGGACAGATTTAATAAATCTTCTAAAAGATTAGCGATTCCAGAAATTCCAAAAGATTATTTCGTTAACGGAATAAAAGAAATATTAAAATTAGATTCTGATTGGGTTAAAAACGATGAAGGTTCTGCACTATATATACGTCCATTTGTGATTGGTAATCAGCATGCTATTCAAGCAGCACCATCAAACGCATATAAATTTATGATTATTTGCTCACCGTCTGCCCCTTACTACCCTGGTGGGGTTAAAGTCCTTGTTGCAGATAAATTTAGTAGAGCTGCAAGCGGTGGAGTTGGATATGCCAAAGCTGCAGGAAATTATGCAGGTCAATTTTACCCAACTAATTTAGCTAAAGAAAAAGGGTTTGACCAAATTATCTGGACCGATGCTAATGAGCATAAATACTTAGAAGAGGCTGGAACAATGAACCTGTTTTTTAGAATAAATAATACACTTATAACTACCCCTACTAGTGATACTATTTTAGATGGTATTACAAGAAAAAGTATTATTCAACTATGTAAAGATTCAAATATTGATATTCGAGTTAGAAGAATTAGTATTCAAGAACTTAAAGACGCTGCTAAAAATAATTCTCTAAAAGAGATTTTTGGAACTGGTACTGCAGCAGTTATTAGCAAAGTAATTGGTTTTGAACATTTAGGTGAATATTTTAATCTGCCTGAAATTGAAAACAAATATGCAGATCAATTAAAAGAATCACTAATTTCAATTCAAACAAACAGATCTTCAGACAACCATAATTGGACTATTTGTATAGACGATTAGGAGTTTAATATTTTTGAAATGTTTGGTTTAAAATAATTTGGGCCCTTTAAAACCTTTCCATCTTCTCGATAGATTGGCTGACCATTTTCACCTAGCTTACTCATATTACTTCTTTGTATTTCATTAAATACATCCTCAATTTTATCTTGTAATCCATGTTCTATTATAGTACCACATAAAATATATAACATATCTCCTAGAGCATCAGCAACTTCAACAAGATCTCCATTGTTAGCAGCTTCTAGATATTCTAAATTTTCTTCCGCCATAAGGTTGAATCTTAAGTTGTTTTTCTCTTTGCCTAAATCAGCAATATTAGTATTACTGTATCCAATTTTAAAAGATTCATGAAACTTCTTAACTGCAGAGATTTTATTTTGCATTTTTTTTAGAATTTGTTAGTTAATTATTTTATAATTTTGTTTTTATAAATTTATGAATATGTTTAGCGATGGACAAATAACTTTTGGAATCATTTTTTTTATAGTATTCTCCATACTAGTTGGTTTTGCTTATGTAAAAGATTCACAATTGCACAATAAATATTATAAAGGAAGCTATAGGGTCTTAATTGCCTTCGTTAGCTTCATCGGAATGATTGCACTAATAAAATTTGCTTTTATGTAATTTTTTTAATTCTATTTTAGAAATCCGAAATTTTCAGAATAATATAACATTTGATCTTCAAAACTAGCATGGTGTTTAATTGAAATAGAAATTATTTCTTTTTCACTATTAAACTTTGGAACAAGAACAGGATTTACAAATCCCTGATATGGAGCACCAGTAAATTTTCTATTTCTTTTCAATACTTCTGAATGGATTTCTTGGTCTACTTTTACTCCATAGTCTTCAACTAAAGCCTCTGCTGCTGCAAAATCTCCTTCAGATTTAATTCTTTGTGTTTCTCTTAAAAGCTCACCAAATATATCTCTCAATTTATCATAATCATTGATATTAAAATAAGTTTTCCCATCTCTATTAATTTTTTCTATGACGTTGTCCTTTAATCCTCTTTCATATGCCCATGCACTAACCCATTGACGATTTCTCATATGAGATTCTTCAACATCATCTCCAAGATTTAATCTTATTAACTGCATCATTAGTCCATTTCTAATATATCCGTCAAAAGTAGCCATACCCATTTCTTTCCAGTCTTCTACAAGACCTAATTCTTGTAATTTTGGATTATACAAATAATATAAACCTATTAAGTCTGCTCTTCCCTCTTCCATTGTTGAAGCATATGTCTTTAAAGTTTCTTTTGTTTCTCCAACACCAGGGTTTAATTGACCTGATGCATGCCCAATTACTTCATGTAAAGCTGTATGAAGTTTATCAGCCTGCTTACCGAGCTTAACTTCCAGTTCATATTCTAAATCGTCATTAACAAACTCTTTTAATCTATCTGAGCTACCAGAATTATTATAGGCATTAATAATATTTCCTAAAGAAACTGATTTACTACCAACTGCAGCTCTTATCCAATTTGCATTTGGGAGGTTTACTCCAATAGGAGTGCTTGGTGAGGCATCTCCTGCTTCACCTGCAACGTTTACAGTCTTATAAGAAACTCCAACTACATTCTTTTTTTTATGTGACTCTATTAGTGGAGAATTATCTTCAAACCATTGTGCGTTTTCTGATAATACAGCCATTTTTGCTGACATATCAAAATCTTTAATTTGAACTATGTTTTCATAAGAACCTCTATAGCCAAGGGGGTCATTATAGACTTCAATAAAGCTATTTATATAATCAATGTTACCTTCAGTAGCAGATGTCCAAGCTACATTATAATCATCCCAAGTCTGTAGGTCACCGGTTTTGTAATATGAAATTAATAAAGATAAAGCATCACCTTGAGGTTTATTTTCCGCAACTCCGTAAGCCAATTCTAACCATTTAATAATTTCATCAATTGCTTCCCCATATAATCCACCAGATTTATAAACCTGTTCGAGAATAACCCCATTTTCTTTTACGAGCCTGGAATTTAATCCATGAGATAGTGGCTTCAAAGGATCTGGTGATTTTACTTTAGAATAAAAATCATATACATCCTTAGAAGTAACATTAGGACCATAAAAATTTACCGCAGATAATAGCACATTATCAATTCCTTTAGCTAAGTTTACTTTTTTAGAATCTAAATCATTAAAAATAACATTTAGAGCATCATTACTAATAGTTGTGTTTGTAGATGATAAAATTTGAGTTAAGTAATCAAGTTCAAATTCTGGTTTAATTTTATCATTTGAATAATGATGATGTATACCATTACTAAACCAAAGTCTCTTTAGGTAAATCTCAAAAGACATCCAATCTTCCGATTTTTTATCACCTGTGTAATTAAAATATACATTTTGTAATGCCGTCCTTATTTCTAAATTGTGACGGTAATTTTGATCCCACATAATATCTCTTCCAGACAATCCTGCTTGAGTTAAATAATAAACTAATTTTTGTTCTTTTAGTGTTAGATTATTCCACCCAGGTATATCGTATCGTAATATTTCGATATCAGAAAATTCTTCTAATGAATATTCAAAATTTTCATCAAATGTGATCAAACGATCAACATTTTCATTACAATTAAAAAGAAAAAAACATATAATAAGATTACATAAGACTAGTTTAGTTTTCATCTGTATATTTTTGAAATTGATTACTAAAATATGGTTTTTAATTAATAGTAAATAATTAAACTTAAATTAATCTAATCATACTAAATTAATATATTTGGTATATCAATTAAATTTATTTTAACTTTTTAAAAATTAAACAATGAAACAGTTTAATAAAGTTTGGTTTTTATGGTTACTACTTGTCTGTGTTTGGAATTTTGGTTGGCCTGAAGTTAAACCAATATATGACGTTCTTATAGCTGTTTTATTATCTATTTTAATTTATCAGCTTAATAAAAAATAAAAAAATTAATTTTTATTATAATCTTTCACTCCAGCTTTAATTTCTGATGCTATGTAGTTCTCACTTGGAACAATTGGGCAAGAAAACTTATAATTATATACACAATAGGGATTATATGCTTTGTTAAAGTCAATAGAAATTATTGAATCTTTAGTAACTTTCAGATCAATATATCGACCACCTGAATAGGTGGTAATTCCATTAGTATTATCATAAAAAGGAAGAAAAAGTTCATCAATATTGATTTGTTCATTGGTTAATTCTTTATCCTCATAAACATTAAGTTCAAAAGATGAGTCGTTAAGATTAAATTTAATTTTACCAAATTTATTATAAGTATGCATTCTATCTGTATTCGTTTTCATATCAAATATGCTATCTATTGTATAAGGGGTTAAAACAGCATTAACAACATAACTTGAGTCAAAATCAAAAAAATCTAACGAAACAAAATCTTGTCTATCATTTTTTGAAAGAGGTGATTTAGTAACATCTTTAAATGAGGAATTTAATTCTTTTTGAAATTCAGTCAAATTAGGAATATATCTTTTTTGTTCTTTACATGAACTCAAGACAGTAATTATAATTACTAATACAACTAGATTTTTCATGCCAACAATTTATAAATAATTATATTTATAAACATCAATTAATAATATTTATATGAAAAACTTAAAGTTATTACTAGTCTTTATACTATTAAGCAATGTTGTAAGCAGTCAAAATTATTTCCTGGAGAATTATAAACCATATAATAATTTAATTTTATCACCAGAAGAATTTTTGGGTTACGAAATAGGATTTCAACATACAAGACATGACCAGATTGTTAGTTACCTAACCTACTTGAGCACTGTTTCAAATAAAGCAGATTTAATTAACTATGGCAAAACGCATGAAGGAAGAAATCTTATTATTTTGACTGTCACATCTGAAAGTAATTTAAATAGATTAGATGACATCCAAAAAGAACATCTAAAAAATACAATTCCTGGAGCATCTGTTTCTTTAAATGATGATCTGCCAATTATTGTTAATCTTGGATATGGAGTACATGGAAATGAACCTTCCAGTTCAGAAGCTGCTTTACTAACCGCTTATACACTTGTAGCGTCAAAAAATAAAAAAATTGAAAAATTTAGACAACAATCTGTTGTTTTTATTGATCCAACAATTAATCCTGATGGACGTGATAGACATACTCAATGGGCGAATCAAAATAAATCGATTAATCTTGTAGCAGATCAATATGATTCTGAACATAATGAAGCATGGCCAAGAGGAAGAACAAATCATTATTGGTTTGATTTAAATAGAGACTGGTTATTAGCAGTTAACCCTGAAAGTCGTAATAAACTAAAATGGTTTCACACTTGGTATCCAAATGTTGTAACTGACTTTCACGAAATGGGAACTAATAGTAATTACTTTTTTGAGCCTATGAAAACAAATGCATCAGTTAACCCATTGATTCCTGAAGAAAACTACAATGTTCTTAGTCCAAAATTTGCTGAATATTATGTTAAAGCATTGGATAGTATTGGTTCATTTTATTATACTAAAGAATCATTTGATGAAACATACCCTGGATACGGATCTTCTTATCCTGATGTTCAAGGTGGATTGGCTATATTATTTGAACAAGCTAGTTCTAGAGGGCATTTACAAGAAACAAATTATGGTACAATATCCTTTGGGTTTACAATTAGAAATCAATATTTATCTAGCATTGCAACAGTAGAGGCTGCTGTAGATAATAAAAAAATGCTTAGAGATTATCAGAAAAGATTTTTTGATTCATCATTAAAAGAATTTAAAGATGAAAAAATAAAAGCTTACGAATTTGGTGATTTATATGATCAAAATAGAAATAAAGCTTTTATTGATAAATTATTAGTTCATAAAGTAAAGGTTTATAAGAATAAAGGAAAATATGTTGTTCCTGTCAATCAAACGCAATCAAGAATGGTTAAAAATTTCTTTGAAACCTATGATAAATATGTAGATAGTGTTTTTTATGATGCGTCAGCATGGAGTATGTCAAATTTCTATAATATGAAATCTAGAAAACTTAAAAACTTTACAGCTGAATCAGAGATTTTGTCAACTAATGACTTAGTGAAAAATATAAAAGTTAATAAATCTAATTACTCTTACATATTAGATTGGGACGATTATAATTCGGTAGCTGCATTAAATTATTTACAAAAAAATAATTTAATTACATATTCTGCTTTTAAGCCATTTTCAGTAAAAGTTAATGAAACAAGTGGTATAAAAAATTTCAATTATGGATCAATTTTAATTCCCGTAAGTAAACAAAAAATATCCTCTGAAAAGTTATATGAAATAATTAAAACTGCCCAAGAAAAATTTAATGTACCAATATATAACTCTAAGTCTGGTTTTAGTATTAAAGGAATTGATTTAGGTAGTAATAATTTCAGAATCAATAAACCTGTAAAGGTTGCATTACTAATTGGAGAAGGTGTAAATTCATACGAAGCAGGAGAAGTTTGGCATCTCATGGATACAAGAGTTGGAATGCCTATTTCAAAAATAAGGTTAAGCCAATTTAGCAGAGTTTCGTTAGATAAGTATACTACATTAATAATGGTTTCTGGATCATACAATCAATTAGCCAAAATTGACATTGAGAAAATTAATGACTGGGTTAAAAAAGGCAATACACTTATAACGATTGCTAAAGGATCTAGCTGGGTTATAGAAAAAGAATTAGTCAAGGAAACATTACTAGAACCAAGTAATGATTCAATTTTTTCAAGAAAAAACTATGTAAGTGCAGCAGAAAACATTGGAAGAGAAAGAATTGGTGGCGCTATTTTAAACGTTGATCTGGATTTAACCCACCCATTAGCATTTGGCTATAGAGATTCTTCAATTCCAGTTTACAAAAACAACAATGTATTTATTAATATAACTAAGGATCATTATTCTTCAGTTGGAATTTATTCTAAAGATCCTCATATTGATGGATATATTTCTGAAAAAAATATGAAAAATAATTTTAAAAATACTGCTTCTTTGATAGTTTCCAGATTAGGTTCTGGTAGAGTAGTAATTTTTGCTGATAATCCCAATTTTAGAGGTTCCTGGTATGGAACTAATAAATTATTTTTGAATGCTATATTTTTTGGTGATAATATCAATGTTCCAACAAATTAAATTTAATTATATGAAAAAATCAATATCATACATACTTGCTTTTCTATTATTCAATATTAGTTTTTCACAACTGTCTGAAATAGAAAACAAACAACATGATCAACTGATCATTAGAGGGGTAACACTCATAAATGGAGATGGATCACCACCTAGAGGACCTATTGATATAGTTGTAAGAAAAAATATTATTTCTAACATTCAAGTTGTTGGATATCCAGGAGTTGAAATTAATGAATCCAGCAGACCTAAATTAGAAAAAGGAGGTGTCGAAATTAATGCAAATGGAATGTATTTAATGCCTGGATTTATTGATATGCATGGACATATTGGTGGAGTTGCTCAAGGAGCTAGCTCTGAGTATGTATTCAAATTATGGATGGCTCATGGTGTAACCACTGTTAGGGAACCTAGCGGTAGAGGAATTGATTGGACATTGAATTTAAAGAAACTTAGTGCAGAAAATAAAATAATAGCACCAAGAATTTTTGCATATACAGGTTTTGGTCAAACTGGAAATGATTTCAATCCATTGAACGGTGCTCCAATTAGTACTGCTGAAATGGCTAGAACTTGGGTAAGAGCTAATGCAAAAAAGGGTGCTGATGGAATTAAATTTTTTGGAGCTGAACCAGAAATTATGGCTGCAGCTTTGGACGAAAATAAAAAATTGGGGTTGGGATCTGCTTGTCATCATGCACAGTTAAGTGTTGCTAGGTGGAATGTGTTAAATTCGGCAAGAGCTGGACTAACTTCAATGGAACATTGGTATGGGTTACCTGAAGCTTTATTTACAGATAGGACTGTTCAAAATTATCCATTAGATTATAATTATCAAAATGAGCAAGACAGATTTGAAGAAGCTGGTAAACTTTGGAAACAAGCAGCAGAACCTTATTCAAAACATTGGAATTCGGTAATGAACGAATTAATAGAACTAGATTTCACTTTAGATCCTACATTTAATATTTATGAAGCAAGTCGAGATTTACAAAGAGCCAGAAGAGCAGAATGGCATGAAGATTATACCCTACCAACTTTATGGGAGTTTTTTGAGCCCAGTAAAATTTCACATGGGTCATATTGGCATGATTGGGGAACAGAGCAAGAAATAGAATGGAAAGAAAATTTTAGACTCTGGATGATATTTATAAATGAATATAAAAATAGAGGAGGAAGAGTAACTACAGGGTCCGACTCGGGATTTATATACCAACTATACGGATTCGCTTACGTAAGAGAATTAGAGCTACTTAGAGAAGCTGGGTTTCATCCGCTGGAAGTTATTAGATCTGCAACTTTAAATGGAGCTGAAGCACTAAAAATGGATGATAAAATTGGTTCTGTACAAGTTGGTAAGTATGCAGATTTAGTTATTGTTGAAGAAAACCCACTAAAGAATTTTAAAACACTTTACGGCACAGGAGCTATAAAACTTACTACTGATAACGAAGTGGTTAGAGTTGGAGGTGTTAAATATACAATTAAAGACGGGGTAGTCTATGATGCAAAGAAGTTACTTAATGATGTAAAAAAAATGGTAGACTCTGAGAAATTAAAAACGAGTTGGAAGCTTAAACAACCTGGAGTTAATTAGCAGCAATTTTCACTGGAACAAGAAATACAGGTACAATTTTTACAATCTCCGTTTTTACATGGTTCACATGAACAAGTACAAGATAAATTTTTCATAGTAATGATTTAAATAAATTTACAAAAAATATTTTAAAGGGATAGCTGATCTCCAAATCTTGCAAAGTTATATCCCAACTTTGTGATACTGTCTATAGCAGAATTGTTTTCTTGTAATGAAATATTTGTGTGATTAAAATGAATGAAATATATTTTATTTTTCACTCCTTTAGATTCATTTTTAAATAAATTTAATGTTTCCTCCATAAAAGGATGAGGAATCTCATCCATAGATCTATCCACCTCTCCATCTTTAAAAAATGTAGCGTCTAAAAAGGCATAATCTACATCTTTAACTTCATTTATTATGTCTTTATTCCATAAATTCCATTTGTTAATATCAGGTATAAATAATGCAGACTTGTTGGGTCCCATTATTTTATACCCAACTGTTTCAGAAAACTCATCCCTGTGTGGAACCGTAAATGGAACAATTTTTAAATTATTAGAAATTGAGATTTTTTCATTATTAAATATTTCAGTTAAATGAATATTCTTGAGATCAATCAATTGATTCCATGGACTATTTGATTCAAGAAAAATTTTCATTTTAGGCATAACGTATACTGGAACTTTATAAGCCCCCAAAGCCTCTCTTCCAAAGTACATTAAACCAGTGTAGTGTCCAATATGTGCATGAGTAATAAAAACTCCGTCGATTATAGTAGAAGAATTATTCTTATTTTTTAAAAACTTTAATTGCATACTAATATCTGGTGTTGCCTCTAATAAATAAGATTTATTATCAACTAAATCGGTTACACCTAGACTAGTTACAAAGTTTAGAGCTTTTGAATTAAAATTTTTGTTGCAACAAAATTTTTCACACCCAATGTGTGGATAGCCAGCATCTTGCACATTACCTAAAACAGTAATAAACTGATTAGGTAGTTCCTGTTTTACACATGAAAAAAAAGTTAGAGATATAAATAGAAATAAGTATATAAGTTTATTCAAAATAATTATTTAATCAATTTATAGATGATAAAATATCTTCCATTTGGGATTGAATTTCTTGAGCATTTTTAGCAGCATATATATCAAAATTAGTGTCATTAGAAGCATAAATAATTGACCTGGACGAATTGATTAAAAGCCCAACTTCATTATTCAAACCATTATCACAAACTTCTTTTAAATCCCCTCCTTGAGCACCAACTCCAGGAATTAACAGAAAATTATTTGGCACTATATTTCTAATTTCCTTTAAATAAGAGGCCTTTGTAGCACCTACTACATACATTAATTGATTGGAGTTTTTCCAGCTAGTACTTGTTCTGATAACCTCTTCATAAAGCTTTTTAGAATTATCTGCTATATTTTTTGTTTGAAAATCGAATGCACCAACGTTGGATGTTAACGCTAAAATAATAGTATGTTTATTTTGATATTCTAAAAATGGTTCGACAGAATCTTTTCCCATGTAAGGATTAATTGTAATACTGTCAAAATTAAGAGTTTCAAAATATGCTTTTGCATACATGGAACTTGTATTACCAATATCTCCTCTTTTAGCATCAGCAATTGTAAATATCTCTGGGTAATAGGAGTTTATGTAATTAATTGTTTTTTCAAGAGCTTTCCAGCCATTTAAACCCAAAGATTCATAAAACGCTATATTTGGTTTGTAAGCAACACAATAAGAATTGGTAGCATCAATAATTTTTTTGTTAAATTCAAAAATAGGATCATCTGTATCTAATAAAAATTTAGGTATTTTATTTATATCAGTATCAAGACCAATACATAAAAAAGATTTTTTTCTTTTTATTTGACTTATTAAATCCTCTTTTTTCATCTAAATATTTTCATTACTAGCTTTTAATATTTCCGTATTCTCAGCTAACATTAATTCGTCAACAATTTTTTGAATATCTCCATTAATTATGTTGGAAAGATCATATAAAGTTAAACCAATTCTGTGGTCAGTAACTCTTCCTTGCGCATAGTTGTATGTTCTAATTTTAGCACTTCTGTCCCCAGTTGAAACCATACTTTTCCGCTTTTCAGAATCTGCTGCTTGCTTTTTTGCTAATTCAATTTCATACAATCTTGATCTCAGAACCTTTAAAGCTTTTTCTAAATTCTTATGAGATGATTTTTGATCCTGACAACTTACTATCATTCCTGTAGGTTCATGGTGTAGCTTTATAGCTGAATAGGTTGTATTGACAGACTGACCTCCGGGTCCTGTTGAGGTTGTTCTTTCAATTCTAACGTCTTGCATATTTAATTCAACATCAAACTCTTCAGCTTCTGGTAAAACAATAACTGAAGCAGCACTTGTATGTACCCTTCCTTGAGTTTCCGTTTGAGGGACTCGTTGAACTCTGTGAACACCAGCTTCAAACTTTAATGTTCCATAGACTTCAGCTCCTGAAACCTCAAATATAATTTCTTTGTAACCTCCAGATGTACCTTCGTTATAATCAACTAAATTAATTGTCCAGCCCCTGCCTTCGCAATATTTCGTGTACATTCTATATAAATCTCCGGCAAAAATACTCGCTTCGTCACCTCCAGCACCAGCTCTTAATTCAACAACTACATTTTTAGCATCATCTGGGTCTTTTGGAATTAACAACACTTTGATTTCTTCTTCAATTTTAGGTATTTCTTTTTTAGCTTCATCTAATTGAAGCTTAGCCATTTCTATCATTTCTGGATCTTTTTCGTTGGATATTATTTCTTCTGCTTCTGAAATATTATCTAAAAGAGACTTATAAACTTCTCCAATATCAACAATGGTCTTTATGTCTTTATATTCTTTAGTTAATTGAACATATTTTTTTTGATCAGAAATAATATCAGGTTGAATTATAAGGTCGTTCAACTCATCAAATCTCTGATTTACTATATTTATTTTTTGTAACATTCTTTAATTTGAAATGTAAAAATACAACAATTAATAATTTTATTAAATGATAAAACTAGTCCTTATTTATATGAAAATTCTCCATACTTTGAAGTAATGGTTAATTTTTTTTCTGATGATTTTTCTACTCTACCAATTATTTTCGCTTCAATATTAAAGCTATTAGAAATAGCTATAATTTTATCTGCAATTGTTGGGTGAACATATAATTCCATTCTGTGACCGCAGTTAAAAACTTTATACATTTCATGCCATGAAGTATTAGATTGCTTTTGTATAAGCTCAAATAAAACTGGAATTTCAAACATATTATTTTTAATTACATGTAAGTTATCGTTTAAAAAATGAAGTATTTTTGTTTGGGCTCCTCCACTACAATGAACCATTCCTTTAATGCTGGATTTATCAACTTTTGAAAGAATTTCTTTGATCACAGGAGCATATGTTCTTGTAGGCGATAAAACTAATTTTCCAGCATCTAAAGGAGAGCCTTCAATTTTTTGATTTAGTTTGATTTTTCCTGAATAAATTAATTCACTCGGAATAGATTGATCAAAACTCTCTGGATATTTTTTAGCTAAATATTTATCAAATACATCATGTCTAGCTGAAGTTAATCCATTACTTCCCATTCCACCGTTGTACTCATTTTCATATGTCGATTGACCAGAAGATGAAAGACCTATTATTACATTTCCATCATCAATATTAGAATTATCAATAATATCCGATCTTTTTATTCTCGCAGTTACAGTTGAATCAACTATTATTGTTCTGACCAAATCCCCCACATCAGCGGTTTCTCCACCAGTAGAATATATACCTATACCATATTTTTTTAAGTCTTTAATTATTTCCTCAGTACCATTAATTATAGAAGAGATTACTTCACCAGGAATTAAATTCTTATTTCTCCCAATTGTTGAAGAAAGCATAATATTATTTGTTGCGCCAACACAAATTAAGTCATCAATATTCATAACCAATGCATCTTGAGCAATCCCTTTCCAAACTGATAAATCTCCTGTTTCCTTCCAATACATGTAAGCTAAGGAACTTTTAGTACCGGCTCCGTCAGCATGCATAACTATACAATATTCATCATCATTGGATAAATAATCTGGGACTACTTTACAAAAAGCCTTTGGAAATAATCCTTTGTCAATATTTTTAATAGCCGCGTGTACATCTTCTTTAGAAGCAGAAACTCCTCTTAAATCATAACGATTGTTTGATTTTTTATTAATCATTTATTAAAAAAGATTTATTATTTAACAAAAATATTAAACTATTATAGTTATGTAATAATAAAAAGTAAATAATGATTAATTTAAATTATTTATTAAAAATATAAAGAGTTTATTAACAAATTCTAATAAATAGAAACAAATAAGTTAGTTTTGTTTTTTTTAACGATTTTTTCATTTATGAGCAACAATATTTAAATATTGTTCAGCGAATATTAAAATATATTATGAAATAGTCGTTTATATTAATCGTTTGTTAAATTATGTTTAATTTTTTATTTAAAAAGTAATGAGTAAATCAAAATTAGAGTACATATGGTTGGATGGCTACAAGCCAACACAAAATATGCGAAGTAAAACAAAAGTAATTGAAGGTTTTAGTGGGAAATTAGTAGACTGTCCAATATGGTCTTTTGATGGGTCCTCAACAAAACAAGCAGAAGGAGGTTCTTCTGATTGTTTACTAAAACCAGTTGCAATTTACCCTGACCCAGCCAGAGATAATGGTTTTTTAGTCATGACAGAAGTTTTAAATGCAGACGGAACCCCCCACGAGTCTAATGGAAGAGCTACAATTGACGATGATGATAACGATTTTTGGTTTGGTTTTGAGCAAGAGTATTTCATTATGGATACTGCTACTCAACTACCACTTGGATTTCCAGTAGGCGGTTATCCAGGACCACAAGGAATGTATTATTGCTCTGTAGGAGGCAGAAACACCCATGGACGTGATTTTGTTGAAGAACATGCTGATCTATGTATTGCAGCAGGATTAAACTTTGAAGGGATTAATCAAGAAGTTGCTAGTGGGCAATGGGAATTTCAATTATTCGCAAAAGGTGCGAAGTTAGCAGGAGATGAGATGTGGATAGCTAGATACCTATTAGATCGTCTTACTGAAGGTTATGGCTGGTACATTGAATATCACCCAAAGCCAATTAAAGGAGATTGGAATGGTAGTGGTATGCATGCTAATTTTTCTAACACATTACTTAGGACTTGTGGATCTAAAGAAACATATGAAAAAGTATGTGAGGCCTTTAGACCTGTAGTAAAAGAACATATCGAAGTTTATGGGGTTGACAATGAACAAAGATTAACAGGCCTTCACGAAACAGCTTCAATTAATGATTTTAGTTATGGTGTTTCTGATCGTGGTGCTTCTATAAGAATACCTATAATTACAGTTGAAAAAGGCTGGAAAGGATGGCTTGAAGATAGAAGACCTGCTTCTAATGGTGACCCTTATAAGATAGCTGGTAGAATTATTAAAACAGTTAAATCTGCAGAATAAATAGGCCTTGGAAATTTAAAAAAACCATATAGAAATATATGGTTTTTTTATTTTAAATAAGTTGACAAAATAAATCCTGAGTAAAGAACTACAAGTAAGAATCCTTTTGTTTTAGTTATGTTATTCTTTTTAGGAAACAATGATAGAATCAACACTAAAAATGCAAAAACTAACATCCAAACAATATCTCTATCTAAAATATTAGAATCTGTAATTAAAATAGGCTTAATTATTGTTGTTAACCCTAAAACGGAACCAATATTGAAAATATTTGATCCAATTAAATTTCCAATTGAAATACCTTTTTCATTTTTGGCAATAGCTATGACCGATGTAGCAAGCTCAGGAATACTTGTTCCAATAGCAATAACAGAAACTGAGATTACAGCTTCACTTACACCTATTGACTTAGCTAAATCAATAGCGCTAGAAACAAGCCATTCAGCCCCATAATAGAGAGAAAAAGATGCAAAAATTATCCAAATCAATATCTTAAAACCTGATGTTTTATTTAGACTCTCATCAATAGCATCAGCAGCTGACAAATCTTCAGCGTTATACCTAACGACAAAAAATAAAAATATAATGAGTGAAGTAAATAATATTAAACCTTCAAAACTACTAAGAAGGTTATCATTGTACAAAAAGAAGTATAACATTAATGAAAAAAACATCATTACCGGCCAATCTAATCTGTAAAAGGATTTAACAACTGGGATATTTCCAATTATCGCTGTCAGACCTAAAACCATACCAATATTGGCAATATTTGATCCTATTACATTATTGATCGCAATTGAAGAAGAACCATTTACAGCTGCTTTAAGACTTACTAAAAGCTCAGGCAGAGAGGTTGCAAATGCTACTACAGTCATCCCGATTACAACTTTAGAAATGTTAAATTTTAAAGAAATGGCTATAGATGCTCTTACTATAAACTCACCCCCAAGCACTAACAGTAGAAACCCTAAAAACATCCAAAATAAAGTCATAACATTTTTTAATTAATAATTATTTTATGATTTGAAGACTTACCTTCCTTGTAAAGGAAAATCAAATATAATCCTTTTTCTAAATTGATTTCTAACATATTTACATTTTTAAAGCTTAATAACTTCTGTCCATTTAAAGAATATACTTCAACTTTGTCTAGGTATGAATTAAAAGATATATTACCATTGGTTGGGTTGGGATAAAATTCAAAACCATTTTGATTTACAGAAATATTTAAATTATCAAACCAAACTTCTCCATAATTTTCTCCCCAAATATAATTTACTATCTCAGGTAAGTCAATAAGTGGGTTTCTGTTATTTTGCCAATTATAAATAACATTATTTCTATTTTTTTCAAAATCATCAACTGGGTCTAATTCATTCCAAGATAAAATAGTTTGAAGATCGCCTAACTGACCTACTGTATCAGGAAAACCATCAACAATGTCTAAGCCATTATATCTTAAAGAAAGAAATAAAACACTTCTAGCTACATCTCCTTTAAAACTATTTAAATTCCCAGTTGGACCGTTATAATCTCCGTAATGCTTATTACCACGAGAACTATTTTCAGGACCATCTGAAGCTCTTATCCCATGAGCATCTGAATTAGCATGTCTTAAAGAGTCAATACTGGTTTGCCAGTATTGATCAATTCCATCTGCATTTGAATCTGCAGAAATATTATTAAACCCACCTCTAGATCTTGGAAATGTGTGTTCTCTGTTCCATTTTCCTATATTACTTGAAGTTGTTTGAAAATCAATTTTAGATCTAGCCTGTTCAGTATAAACTAACCAAACTTGATTACTGTTTTCAGGGTTAACATCAGCTTGTTTTAATATTTCTTTGATATCTGAATAGCTATGTGCTCTAACTAATTCCGGATTAGAAATTATTTCTTTTAAAGCAATTATTAAATCTTCTCCGGCTAATCCATTTAAATTTGAATAATAATTTTCAGAAAAAAGGTTATTAACATTTGCATACGTGGGGTTTATTGGAGTACCGTAGTCAGCAATGAAAAAATCATTATCATTCACTCTAATAATTTGATTGTTATTTAATAAAATAAAATTCTCATTTTGAAAATCTAAGGACAACATTAGATCCTCATCACCTTCATCAATTTCATCATCGATAATATCAATTAATACAGATGCAGAATCTTCACCTGACTGAATTGTTACATTGTCAATATCTGAATAGTCGTTAGAATCAAAGTTTTGATATTCTAGATTAAAAAATATTGTAATCGACTCTTGCAAGGCCTCTTCTGTAGTAAAGTTAATTTGAATCTGATCTCCTTCATTATAAAAATCTTGATCAAAACTGAAATTTATTCCATTTAAAAAAACTCCATTACCTTCATTTACTTCTCTCGGCGTGGGAGTATCAACAAAATATGAACCATTATTAGACCTTTGAATAGACTCGAAGTCTTTATTGCCATTTTCATTCTCATTTATCTGAATATTTACACCTAGTAGTTGCATTAAATTTTCATCATCACTGTCAGAAGTATCATAAACTAATGCGTCAACCAAATTAGTGGTAGTCGCGAGAGTTGAATTAGGGAAATCACTTAAAGGTGCTTGATATATAGCTACAGCATCTGCTCCATTTTGAATAGAATTATTTGGAACTATAATTTGTGCGGATGGAGACACATTATTATTTCCTATTAAAAATAATCCGTTAAGATCAGTTTGGAATCCATTTAAGTCTATGGCTAAATAACTACTATCTGAACCATTACTAGATCCATTAAACAACACAATAATGTAACCATCTAAAGAAAAGTTTGGAGATTCTGATTTAATTTCAATAAACTCTAATTGATCTACAGAATCAGTATCAGAATCAATTTCATTTATAAACAATTGGGAATAGGTATTTATGTAAAAAAATGAAATAAAAATTAATGTTATCGTTTTATACAAAATGTTTTTTTACAAATATACTTTTTAATTAATTTCAACTTCACTAAATTTAATTATTAAAAAAAAATAAATGAAATTAATTTTATTTAAACTTATCGCCAAATTAAACAAGTTATTGTTACCCAGCCTTTCCAAAAGAAGAGTTGATCTTACAAAGATTACTATAATCGAAAAAGCTGTTTTAGGCTGGAAATTATACATAACTAAAAAAGTAATTAATCAATAATACAAATTCTTTAAAAAAAACATAAACATGCTAAGTTAATTGGTTTTGCTTCTAATAGATTATTGAAGTTAAGTTTATGTTAAATCCAAACTCACAATAAATAATTGTTTTGTTTTGTTTAAATTTGGAATCCCAAATCCAAATTAAATGAAATTATTAATCAATTACCTCATACTTTTTTGCTTATTAAGCAGTTACAGTTTTTCTCAAAATTATGATGAAGAATTTTTAGACGGAACAATAATGTTTGAGTTAGAAGAAAGTATTCTATCCTTTGATATTATCAATCAAACTGATAAAAACATATTTAGTAAAGATGAAAATATTTCTGATTATCCTGAGCTTGCTACAATATTTAACAACATAGATATAGTAAAACTTGAAAGACCAAGTTATTTTAGTAACAAAAGAAATCTTCAAACTATATTTAGAATAGAATTTTCAGATTTTGACAAAATTGATGAACTAATTTCCGAACTAGAGCAGTTAAGTATTGTTAAATATGCTGAGAAAGAACCAATCTATAAACTTGACTTTATTCCAAATGATGCTCAACATTTTGGCAATAACAAATGGTATCACACACTTGTTGATTCAGAAGAGGCATGGGACATTACATTAGGAAGTAGTAATGTTAAAATAGCAATTATTGATAATGGAGTTGCAAATAACCACGACGACTTAACTATATACAAACAAAGAGATGTGTCTGACAATGATAATGACGCTTCACCAGCTGTTTATTACAATCAAAATGGAGGTTGGTCACATGGAACACATTGCGCTGGATTAGCAGCAGCAGATATTAATAACGGAACAGGCATTGCTTCTCTTGGTGGGAATGCAGAAATAATAGCTGTGAAAGCCACACCTAGCTCGGCCGATGGAGGTTCTATATACAATAGTTATAATGGAATTCAATGGGCCTGTGAAAATGGTGCTAACGTGGTAAGCATGTCTTACGGCTCAGCAAATCAATCTGAAGCAATTCAAAATCTTATTAATAATTATCCTGATGTAATTTTTATTGCAGCTGCAGGTAATGATAATGTCAGTACAATATTTTACCCTGCTGGATATCAAAATGTAATTGGTGTAGGATCAGTTGATGGTAATGATTTAAAATCTTCTTTTTCAAATTATAATGCAGGGTTATTCGCATGGGTCGATATAGCTTCACCTGGCGGATATACTTTTGGCGGTTTGTTGAGTACAGTTTATACTTCTACTGGAAATTCTTATGCAAAGTTTGGTGGAACCTCCATGGCTGCGCCATTTGCTGCTGGTTTAGTTGGACAGATGCTAAGTATTAATCCAAGTTTAACACACGACGAAGTGTTGAACTGCTTACAATCTACTGGAGTTGAGATTGATCAAAATATAGGAAATAGAATTGATGCAGATGCAGCACTTGAGTGTGTTCAAGCTTCTTTAACCGGTGATCCTATTCCATGGTTTAATACCTCAGAATTAAATATTTATGAAGGTGGCTTTGTCACTTTTACTGATAATTCAATAGGTGGTGGTAATGATATCACTAACTGGGAATGGACATTTGAAGGAGGTAGTCCTTCATCATTTTCTGGTCAAAATCCACCAGATATTTTTTACTCAACCCAAGGAACATATGATGTAACATTAGAAGTAACTAATTCTCAAAGTTCACAAACCTTATTTAAAGAATCACATATTGTAGTTTCTGAAGAGCCTTCTGGAGTTTGGATTAGTCAAAATACTTCATTTCCTAATACTAGTACAGGGGTTAGAAATATTTCAATAGTTGACGAAAATGTAGTTTGGGCAAGTGGGTATGATGGTAGTGGAAGTGGTGCAAACTACCAAGTTTACTCAAGAACAAGTAACGGAGGATCATCATGGAGTAGTGGAAATATAAATTTAGGTGATACTAACCTTGGAATAGCAATGATTAGTGCTATTAGTTCTACTACAGCATGGGTAGTAGGTTACCCAACAGCAGCTGGTCAAACTGGTGGTATTTGGAAAACTACAAATGGAGGTAGTAGTTGGACTAGACAAAATACTGCATCCTATAATTCTAGTGGCTCTTTTACAAACGTTGTTTATTTTTGGGATGAAAATTATGGATTTGCTCAAGGCGATCCAATTGGTGGTGAATACGAACTTTATGTTACTTCTGATGGTGGAAATAATTGGGAGGCTGTTCCAGGTGAAAATATACCTAATCCAGGTGGTGGAGAATATGGCTATGTAGGCCAAATTGAAGTTGTTGGAGATAATGTTTGGTATACAACAAACTCTACAACATTATACCACTCAACAGATAGAGGAAATACTTGGCAAGCATATCAATGTCCTGTTAATGACTTTAGTGGAGACGCAATTTCATTTAGTGACGCTAATAATGGAATAATTGTAAGTGGAACAAATGTTTATAGAACTTATGATTCTGGTGAAAACTGGACTCAAATTGATCCAAATGGACCAGTTAACAGCATTGGGGTTTCTTATGTAGAAGGAACCGACACTATTTTCTCAACTTCTACCTCTGGATCTTCTCAAAGTTTTGATGGAGGTATTACTTGGAACCCTATAGATAATGAAACTTTTCTAGGAGTTGAATTTTTAAATTCAACTACCGGATGGGCTGGTTCTTTTAACGGGGATCTTGCTGGAGGAATATGGAAATGGAGTGACTTTTCATTAAGTCAAGATGAAATATCCAACGAATCTAACTTTAAAATATATCCAAATCCGGTTGATGATGTTCTAAACATAAAAAGTACAAATGATATTAATTCGACTATATACGATATCACTGGCAAGAAAGTATTAGAAAGTAATTCAAAAAATATTAATTTAGCAAAGTTAACCAAAGGAATTTATATAATTAAAATTAAAGACTTAGTTAATAACATTACCGAATCAATTAAGATTATAAAAAAATAATTATGAAAAAATTATTAGTAGTTTCAATTCTAATCCTCTCTTTTGGATGTAAATCTTCAACATCCAATTCAACAGATAGAATAAAAAGTTCAGGATATACGATATCCCCAGGTGCAACTTCATTAGCGGACGTAATTATTGGTAAGTTTCCTGGAATTAAAGTCGAAGGAGCTAATATGATAAACTCTTCCACAAGGTTTGTAATCAGAGGTGGTACTATGTCAATGAATAATCCAGCTTATGCTATATTCGATATTGATGGTCAAGTATACACCCAATACCCAGATTTTATTGATCCTCAGAATATTAAAAGCATAGTAATTTTAAAATCAATGATTGCAGCAAATAAATATGGGAGTCAAGGTCGTGGAGGAGCCATAGTTATAAAAATGAAATCCAGTCAATAGAGTTAATTTATTCTGTGTAATTTATTTCAATAATAATTTCATTTCTTCTACTAAAAAATTTAAATGGGCTGTTATAAGAAACATATGAGGGCTCACCTACAATAGTTATGTTTTTTTCTTTTAAAATCTCATAAAGCTTATTAGTGTTTGATTCAACTTTAAATGAATTAGAATATCCACCGTATTTTAAAGTTGCAAAATAACCGGCTTTAGATTCAATAATTTTAACGTCATTGTCATTTGGCTCATGTATGTTATCCATATTAAATTTACTAGGCATCACAAAGTCCATTGAGCTTCCATTGGAGTCATTATTCATATAAACAGGTGTAGTCATAGCAATTTTATCACTATTTTTATTATTTCCACTTATATAGCTAAAAAGTTTTCTAAAATTATTATTAGAGTTTGAAGTTGAAACAACTCTAGCTTTTATTGATTTAGGATAATATCTAATTTCAAAATCATCAGATTTATCAATTAAATTATATTTTTGGGTTTCATAGGTTTGAGTAAACATAAATAAAGGAAAAAGAGTTAATAGAATAAATTTATTCATAGGACTATTTTTTAATAATTTTAAATGTGTTGTTTTTAACTTTTAACATATATATACCTGGCGACAAGTAATTTAAATTAATAATTTCAAGATTATTTTTAATTTCTCCATCTAAGACTATTTGACCTAAATTATTTACAATTAGATATTTTTCATTCTTATTAAAATTACTTCTAAGAGATATAAAATCTATGACAGGATTAGGGTAAAAATTGATTAATGAATACTGATTATCATTAACACTAAAAGTCTCTAAATTATTTTGATAAATAGATGCCTGCTCAGGGTATTCTAAAATAAGGGGGAAATAACAATTATTATCATCTGCAAAATAATTAAGCCATGATAAAACAATTTTTCCCACATAATTATTAGCGGTGGAAGGAAATCTTCCAGTTGAATGATTTCCATTTTCAATTTCATAAATTGCCTTTGGTGTTGTATTAGGCGTATAATCATAATGAACATTGGCATGATTATTCACAATAGCCACTGTATCATCTTGTCCGCTAATAATTAAATGAGGAACTGGATGATTTAAATAATCATAATCTACGACTGATTGTTGAATCCAAGGATTTAAGCTAATTACAGATTTTAAACTATTGTCCATAGTGGCAGCAATTTGAGCTCCACCACCACCCATAGAATGACCACCTACTGAAATCTTATTTACATCAATTTGTTGATAAACAGGTGAATTTTCTCTATTATTTTCTTCTTGCAATGTTTGAACTGCATCTAATAGTGCATTAGCTCTATCTTCGGGTAGGTCAGTTAAAGTATTTGTACCTATAGTCATAACAATAATTCCATGAGAGGCTAAATAAGGCCCCCATGTAGATACAGCAAATTCAGGACTAATAAACCCAGGAACAAGAACTAAACTTGAAAAAGGTCCTTCAGCATCAATTGGATAATACAAAGTTGAACCAAAATAATCAGGTCCATCTCTCATACCATCATTTTCCACAATCGTTTCATAAGTATATGGACCAGGATTATTAATATTATCAAGAGAAATAGAATCACAACCTTGAGAAAAGGATATATAATTGGATAGTAGAAATAATAAAATTATATGTAATTTATTATTCACTATTTTCCTCTTCCTGTTTTTCTTACAGATGTAGTTTTAAAAGAAGTGTTGCTTTTAAATTTTTGTTTCCCAGCTCGCTTGTCAAGGGATTTATCTTTAGTCTTATTTCCAAAAAATTTACTACTCATAATTTTGAATTTTTATAAATATACTTATATCTAAATTAACTATAGTTTAATTAACATATTAATAATTAAAGTCCCATTGTTGTAAATAGGAGACTCAGATTTTAAATTATATTCACCTAAAACTTGTTTGACCAGTTCTTTCATTCGATCGCTATTACCAGTAATAATTTCAACTTCTTGAGCCTTATCTACAATACATTTACCAATAAAATTATGCACTTTTTCATTTACATCTCTGTAAAATGTACCATGTAAATCTAATTTGTAAGATTTATAATTATTCATAATTAATTAAAAGATTAAGTAACAAAACTATATAATTTAATTAAAGGTTCACATAATTATTAGTATTTAATAAATTGAGTTTCTATAAAAATAATTAAGAAAATGAATTTTGAATATATTTAAATTGTATAAATTTATAACATGGGAAAATATGCATTAATTACAGGTTCATCGTCTGGAATAGGATTTGAAATAGCTAAAATATTAGCTGATAAAGGGTTTAATATTGTTCTTACAGCAAGAAGAAAAGAAAGGTTACTTGAAAATTCAAAATATATTATTTCAAATTACAATGTCAATTGTGATTATATAAGCTGTGATTTAAGTGACAAAAGTTCACCAAATAAAATCTTTGATTTTTGTAAAAAAAACAATTACGATGTTGAAATTCTAGTTAATAATGCTGGATATGCAATCCCCTCGTCGTTTATTAAAACATCTATGGAAGATGAAGAGAAATTTTTGAGAGTTTTAGGTATTTCTGTAATAGCACTTAGCAAATTATTTTTACCATCAATGGTTAAAAATAAAAAAGGTAAAATTATGATAATCTCATCGGTAGCTGCATTCGCACCTCCAACTTCATTTTTATCATTATATGGCCCAGTTAAGATGTTTATGAACAGATTTAGTGATTCAATCAATTCTAACTATAACAGAAAAGGTATTACATCAACGGCCGTATGCCCTGGTTTTACCTATACTGAATTTCATTCTACTAATGGAGTTCAAAAACAGATGGATAGCATGCCAGGATTCATGAAAAAAAGTGCAACAAGAGTTGCTAAAGAAGCTATTTCAGATACGTTTAAAGGAAAATCAGTGAGTATTCCTACAAAAACTTACAAACTATTTGTATTGCTTTTAAAAGTTACTCCAAAATTTTTATTTCCACTAGTATTTAAAATGCTTTCAAAAACAAGTAATTCTAACAAAAGAGGTTAAATTTTAGAAATTATTTTTTCTATCAGAAGTTTATGATGATTATAATGGAAATCATAAAAACTCAATGTAAGTTTTAAATTAATTCTTCCGATTATTGGGTGTCTAAAAAATCCTTTTTTTTCTAAATTTAAATCATATAATTTAGTTATTAATTCATCAAAACACTTTCTGGTTTCAATCCAATTTAAATTAAGTTTATCAAGATCAATTTCATTAGGAAAAGTTGCTGTAATTTTTGGAGCTTTTGCTTTATAACCAAGTTTCCAAACAAAAGGCGTCAGAAAAGATTTAAAATAAGTTAGTAAAGAAACATTTGTAATGGTTTCTGGGTAAAGAATTTTCTTAGCAATATATTGATTTGCTAATGACTCTACTAGAAAACAATGATATAGATGTTGAAGAATTGACCAACCGCAAGATTTATTATTTAAATCATCTAAAGAAAGATTAGAAATTGATTTAAAATACGATAATCTGTCAATTTCAAATTTAGAATCTAGAATTTTTTTCATGCAACAAAGTAACAAAAAAATAATTATTTTAAATGTAAAGCCTGCTTTACTTAAAAAATATTTTATATATTTGTAAAGTGCACTTAACATTTTTTATTAACATATGAAACTTAAAACACTCAGAATTATGGCAATTATTACAGGAATATTAGGATCAACATTATTTAACAGATTTTTAGAAGGCGGGGCATTATTTATGTCACTAATTCTTATTTGTTTATTACTGTCAATTTATTTTATGACAAAAGGCTTTTACAAGATTAACACTAATCCTGAACTATCTAAAAAAATGATATCATTAGTTAATGATAGCGGTACATTAGGGATATCCCTTGGTTTTTTATCAGCTTTTCTAGGCTTAATAGGAGCATTTGACGTGCTTGAGGCAACTGGAGATGCAAATCCTGCGATAATTGCAGGAGGTCTTAAAATAGCTTTATTATCTCCCATTTTCGGAATTTTTACATTCTTAATTTCTAAAATAGGGGTAGTTATCTTGAAGTTAATTCAAAAAAAATAACATAACAAACTATGAATTTTTCTAAAAAAGAGATATCTATTTTAATTGAATTAGTATTCTCCATTTTGTTTATTGTTTTTTTTATGCCTTATTTTTATGAAAATAGACTTATCTCTTATGATTTTAATTTCATAACAACAAAAATTATTCAAATAGCAATCTTTTCTACAATTTACTTTTCTCTAGCCTATTCAATGCTAGAGTTTTTTTACAAAAATAAAATGAATAATGATGAAAGAGATGATTTAATAAGCTCTAAGTCTTATAGATTAGCTTATATACTTCTAGATCTAGGAATAGTAGTCGTATTAGGTCATCTTTTGTCAGACTCTCCATTACAAACAAATGGAACAATAATATTTCTTATAATAACTTTACTATTAGCAGTGTCATTAATTAAATCATTATTTCAATTGTACTTGTACAAAACATCATAATACTATGGAATTAAAAAATAGTATTAAAAAATATCGGCAAGTAAAAGGGTTTACTCAAGAAGAATTAGCCTTAAAATCTGGTGTTAGTAGGCAAACTATCATATCAATTGAAAGGTATCGATATAAACCGAGTTTAGAGTTGGGATTAAAAATATCTTTAGCGTTAGAAACTGATATCAACAAGTTATTTTTCCTAGACTTCAAACAAGAAGAAACAATTAAATCTAAAGAGAGAAAAGAATCTGAAAAAAAACCAATTAAATTTCAAGACTTTAAAGACAAAGATTGGAAGAAATTATGGGTAAATTTGAAAAAAAAATAATTGATGGATAAAAAATATGATGTTGTAGTTTGGGGTGCTAGTGGATTTACGGGCAGATTAGTATGTGAATATTTATTTAAAAATTACACATTAAAAGGTAGAGATCTCAATTGGGCTATTGGTGGTAGAAACTTTAATAAATTAGAGAGAATTAGAACAGATTTTCTTAACGACTCAATTCCAATTATAATTGCAGACAGCGATGATATTGACAGTTTAAATGAATTAACTAAAAGCACAAAAGTAGTATGCACAACTGTTGGTCCTTATGCAAAATATGGATCTAAACTTGTTCAAGCATGCATTGAGAATAAATCTCATTATTGCGATCTTGCTGGAGAAGTTCAATGGATACACAAAATGATTCAAGAAAATCACGAATCTGCAAAAACAAATAAAGTAAAGATTGTAAATTCATGTGGTTTTGATTCAATTCCATCAGATATGGGAGTATACTTTATACACAAAGAATTAAAAAATAAAAAACAGTCTATCAAAAGTATTGACATGCGTGTTGCTGGAGTAAAAGGAGGAATTAGTGGCGGAACATATGCGAGTTTAAATAATGTAATTAAGGAGTCTTATGAAGATAAAGAAATATTTAAAATTTTATCGAACCCATACAGTCTAAACCCATATGGATATCAGGACGGTAAAGACAGACAAGATCTTAGAAAAGTCATTTACGATAAAGTATCAAAAAAATGGATTGGTCCATTTATTATGGCCTCAATTAATACAAAAATAGTAAGAAGAAGTAATGCAATAAGTGGATTTAACTATGGAAAAGACTTTAGATATAGCGAAGCAACTACGGCTGGAAAAGGGATTAAAGGAAAAATAAAAGGTTATATAAATGCATTTCCATTAATATTTGTTGCAGCTAAACCAAAATCAATATTGAAGATGGTAGCAAATAAAATACTTCCTAAACCAGGACATGGACCATCAAAAAATAATAGAGAGAATGGTTATTACAACCTGAAATTTTATATAAAAACTAATGACAATAAAGAAATGATAGCAAGGGTAATTGGAGATATGGACCCTGGCTATGGATCTACATCAAAAATGTTAGCAGAATCTGCAGTATGCCTAGCAAAAGACGATTTGAAAGAAAGCTATGGAATACTTACTCCATCAACTGCAATGGGTGAATTATTATTGAATAGGCTTCAAGAAAATGCAGGCCTAAGTTTTAAATTTGAATAAAAAATTAAAACATTATTATCAATAATTATAACTCATAAATTTTTAGTTACAACAATATGATAGCAAAATTTTCATATTTGATATATAACTAAAATATATAATCATGAAAAAAATTAAATTAACAACATTACTAATAGCAGTCATTGCGCTAAACTTCTCATGCCAAACAACTTCGCCTGAAAGATCTATTGGGTTTACTAACTGGTCTGATGATGGAGAAACTTACAAATGGCATCTAGGTACAGAAAAAGCAGTAGATTTAGTAGTTGAATTAGACAAAGTTTGGTCAGCTCAAGATTACACTACAATGAGAACCTTCTTTGCAGATACAGCAAAATTCTATCATAGAAATGGTAAATTTTTTGACAACACTAATGATTTTATTAATTTTATAAGCGAAGGAGCAAGTGCTACAGAATGGAAATTTTCTTCTGCATATTCAGTTGATCTTGACCCCTCTAGAGGAGGCGAGCATGTTCAAGCAGGCTTTGAACTTTCGACTAAATCAGGAGATTCAATAATAAAATCTGAGGTACATGAACAATACTATGTAATAGATAATAAAATTGTTCAATGGAGACAATTTTCACTACCTATGAACTAATAAAAAAAACATATAGACAAAAAAAAGCACCCTAATAGGGTGCTTTTTTTTTAATACACTTGTACTAAATTTTTAATTTGAATACTGAAATTGAGTTTCTATAGGCACTCCATATAAAGATACTAGCTCAGAAATATTTTCTTTATAAAATTTAGTTTCAGGTGGTAAACTTATATTTTTCCAAAAATTAAGGTCATAAGGAATTTTAAATAAAGTCATGTCTTTTTGTCCAGTCATACCAGTGTAATCGAACATTTTTTTATCCTCTTCAACTCCAATAACAAAAACTTCGTGGCGATAATCCATAGGTATATATTTCCTAGATCTTTGACCAGACTGCAACAATAAATTTTTAATTCTCTCTGTTACCTTAACAAAAGCCTTATACTCTCTATTGTGATAACTTAAATACAACTTTCCATCTAAATTCTTTTTGTAAACATAAATCCCATCCATAGATTTTCCAGTTAATGGGACTTTAGAAAATTCTAATTTATATATTGAATAGGTATCAAAACCAATAAATAATTTTAAAGACCTTTCATTTCCCCTGTCATCTAAACCAGTTCCGTTGAGAATTATTACATCTTCTCCATCGTAATTCGAAACCCCTAATTTTCTCCATTTGTATGATCTTACTGAAATTGATTTTCTGAGTGGGTTATTCCATTCCATGTATCTTAAAGCATGAAGCTTTTGTTCGTTATTAACAAATCTATAATCAGCTGAATTTCTAGTTTGAGTAATATTAAAGTCAGAAATATTAGAATAAGGACCTCTATCATTAACATTAATAAAATGTTCAATATAATACCTACAAATATTATCCTCGACAGACCATCTTCTATAAAGTACTTTAAGTTGATGGGGTTTATTTAATGTATTCTCTTTCAGATTTTTTAAGGCAAGCCTAACATAATCTTCATTACTTTTTACTAATACGTCTGAAAGCTCTGTTACATTTTCTTCTAAAACAATTTTTTTTTCGTTTAATGAAATATAATCTTTTATTGAAATCTTAAAAGTTTTAAAACCAATACTAGAGATTTCTAAAACATCATTTAGCTCTTTGTCACTTACCAGAAAATAAAAAGCCCCTTCATCATTACTGGAAGTTCCTAAATTTTTGGACAAAATACCTATAGCTGCATAGGGAACTCCATAATTATATTCATCCACTATCACTCCTTCAACTACAGTTTTATTTTGTGAATAAATAAAAGAGGAAAATACTAATAAAAATAAAGTTAAGTTATATCTCATATTGTCAAATATAAATAAATAAATAAAAAAAAGAGCTATTAAATTAATAGCTCTTTTTTATAAAAATATGCTTTAAACTAGAATATATAACGTAATCCAAATTGCATTTGCCATCTGGACATTAAACTGGAGTCGTAACCAAATGTGTTTTGTAAATCAGTACTGTAGGTGTACGTAGGAGATCCATTAGCATCAACACTTACTCCAATTGGTTGAACAGCATTTGGCTGTTGAACCAGTCCCCATTCTGAACTAATAAAATTACCGATATTTAAGAAATCAACACTAAATTGAACAGTGTTAGTTTTACCATTTCCTCTTTTAATATGGTAATCTTGTAAAAGTTTAACATCCCAACGACCTACCCATGGAGATAATGCTCCATAACGCTCTGCATATTGACCACGTCTTTCACTTAAATAATCATCCTGATTAATATATGCATCAAAAGCAGCAGCTTGACCAGCACCTGTAAAGTTCATTTGACTGATTTCTTCCGTGGTAGGTATATAAATTAAATCATTTAGCCCTGAACCATCTCCATTAATATCTCCTCCGTAAGTATAACTAAATCTGCCTCCTCTGCTATATTCAAAGAATGTTGAAATAGTTGTTCCCCATTTATCATCATCTCCATAGTTCCATTTTCTACTTGCAACTCCAATAAAACGATGAGTATCTCCATATTTAGAGTAAGATAAAATATCAGCATTAGCATCTCCTACTACAGGATTAAATGCAAATGCATCTCCTGTAATTTCAGCTTCAATTGAGTTAACGTCTTTTGAGTCTAAGTAACTATACGCAAAGCTCGTATACAATCCATTATCAAAGGTTTTTTGCGCTTTAAAAGCAATATTCCAAATTCTTCCTTTATCAGAATTACTAAATGTATAACCATTAGCTTGTGCTCCAAAACCTAACCCATCTCCATTCACTAATACGTGATCAGCAGAAGTATAAATTGGTCTATTGTCAACCCCAGCTAATGTTCCAGAAGGAGTTAATAAACCCCAGTTTTGAACGTGAGCTCCATTTGTATCCTTGGAATAAGAAACATCTGCTGTTAAAATTAGTCCGTTATCATACTTATGATCAAGTCCTAAGTTAGTCCTCCAAACTTGAGGGTACTTATAGTCAGGATCAACCATTTGATGGAACCACCAGTTTGGATTACCGATTTGATTTCCTAACCAAACAAACGGGATACGACCAGAAAATAACCCTGAACCACCTCTAAATTGCATAGTACTATCTCCATTTACATCATAGTTAAACCCAACTCTAGGCGAAATAAGCCATGAACTAGATGGCATCTGAGTATTATCTAATAATTGAACAGTACCATCATTAGGATTAACATAAGGTGTGTTTGGTGCATAATCACCAGTACCATCAATTACATCTTGAGCTTTCTCATCAGTATCAAAGTATAAAGGTTTGTCTAATCTTAAACCGTAAGTTAATTTAAAGTCGTCATTAACATCCCACTCATCTTGTAAGTAAAAAGCTAATTGACCGACATTAGTTTCAGCTAAAGACCAAGTATCTGCATCAGCTACTGCTTGAGCATTTGCTAAAGCTTCGGATAATAAACCGTTATTACCAGCTGCAACAAAGTCGTCAACAGAAGCAAACGCTCCAAAGGCACCCACATAACCATTTTCATTTCCATACCCATAAACTCCTAAATTAAATGAATTGTCAAATTCAAATTTTTCAAAGGAAAAACCTAACGTATACGTATGATTAGCTTTTGTGTAAGTTAAATTATTTGAGAATTGAATAACCTTTTGATCTAAAACATTGTTTATTGAAAATGGCTCATGTCCAGCAATAATATAGTTTGAACCTGCTCCATCTTGAATAGTAATTGCTGGCATTGGGGATGACATTGGATTTCTAAAATCCTCAAAATGCGAGTATCCAGCTTGGAATTTATTTGAAACTGCATCAGAAATTGATGAATTAAGTTCTACTTGAACCGAATTTAACTTGTTATTTATCTGATAACCAGAATTTTCAAATTGTAAAACTGATGCATTAGGACCTCTAAATCCTAAAGCAGTAGGGTGAGCAGGCTTTTCTTTTGAAGCATCTAGCCAATTATAAATTACGGCTAATTGATTCTTTTCATCAATATTCCAGTCCAATTTGAATATTCCCTTGGATGATTCAGTTTCGTGCATAAACCCTTCGTAAGCACCTGGATCATATCCAATACCTAATAAAGTGTTTTGAACTAACATTAAATCACTCTCGTCAACTCTTGATTCGTTAATCGAGCCAGTGCCTCTATTAGGTAACCAAGATTGACCTAAATCTTCTCTTTGATCTTGTTCAAAGTTTGTAAAGAAGAATAATTTGTTTTTAATAATTGGCCCACCTAAACTAAATCCTCTTTGAGATTGTGATAGTTTTGGAACAAAAATATCTTCTCCATTAATTTTAGAACCTGTAAGATCTTCATTTCTCATGAAATTATAAATAGTTCCTTTGAGTTCATTAGATCCGCTTTTAGTTACGGCATTAACTGTTGCTCCAGTAAATCCAGATTGAGTAACATCATATGGTGCAGTTGAAACTTGAATTTGATCAATTGCATCTAAAGAAACTGGCTGAGCATCAGTTTGACCTCCAGGTGTAGCAGCATCTAAGCCGAAAGGGTTGTTAAATATCGCTCCGTCTAAAGAGAAGTTGTTAAATTGATCATTTCTACCTCCAAAAGAACCATTACTTGCAGTTGGTTCTAATCTTGTAAAATCAGCTGCAGATCTTGTAATAGAAGGTAAAGTAGTTAATTCTCTACGACCAACGCTGGTTTCAGCACCAGTTCTTTCGCTACTAAAAACACTTCTAGAAGTATTTCCTTGAATAACTACAGCGTCTAGTTGTTCAGAGTCTGGAACTAAGCTTAGTGAAACACTTTCAGCTTGACCAAGATTAAGAAATACATCTGTAAAAGTTTGATCTTTATAACCAACATAACTAATAGTGATTGTATATGGCCCACCAACTCTTAGGTTAACCAAATTAAATCTACCATCAATATTAGTAGCTGCACCATAGGTGGTGCCAGTGGGATTATGTACAGCGATTACATTAGCGCCGGGTAATTCAGAATTAGTCTCATCTGAGACACTTCCTTTGATACCAGATGTCGTTACCTGTGATATAGCCATCGTACAAGTAAAAAACAAGATTAAAAAAAAGTTTGAATTTTTCATTTTGTGTGTTTTGTTAGTTAATAGTTAATTAGTCCATTAAATTTAGAAAGTAACACATTACTTTTAGTGAAATATGAGTCATTTTTATTAACAATTCTTTAACATTTATTAAAAAATCAAATCTGACAAACGCCAGCCTTCGAGTAAAATAATAGCAGACTATTTTGTAATTTTAATTTTTAAAACCCAAGGCCAAATAAATCTAAATCATCTAATTTTAATTTAACTTAACAAATGAATAGTAAAGTAAGACCAAATTTAATAAACTTAATAAATTCAAATACTTCTGATATTGAGAGGTTTCAGAATGAAGTACTAAGACCTATAATAAAAATGCAAAATAATTTATTAGTTGCGTTTTTTAAAAATTATATAAAAAACAATAAAATTAAATTCAATACACTCAAAGCTGAAGTTCAGGAAAATAAAATTAATACTATATTGACAAAGGATATAAATTTTAAAAATATTCTAATAGGAAGTATAATAGGCCATTTAGAAGAAAACGAAATTGAAATTTACTTCAAATATAAAACAGAAATAAATAAAAGAATTATTCAAATAATAAAGCAGAGATTACATGATAATTTTATAATTCATGATGAAGCGTCATAATAATCATCAATATCTCTTCTATCCTTTTTAGTTGGTCTGCCTGTACCTTTTTTTCTGTAATAATCTTTTGAATATTTCAATAATTCATTCTTTTGAAACTCCTCAATTGGAGTTAAATCTTTCATGTATAAATACAGAAGCTTAGCTCCTACTCTACTCTCTGGAATGCCAAGAACTTGTATTTTATAATTAATTTGATTTTTTCTTATTGAAAAAAAATCATTTATGTATACCTCTCTAGAAGGTTTACAACTTAGGTCATTCATTTTAATATGACCTTTTTTACAATAGTCAGTAGCAATACTTCTTGTTTTAAAAAATCTTATTGACCATAAATATTTATCAAGTCTCATATATAAAAAGTTAAAGTAGTCGAATTCTAAAGGAATACTTTTTGTGGCAATTAATATCAAAGTATATACCGTTAACGGAAAATTTACTACATCTATAAATAATTTTATTCCACATTAGATTAATTGTTTCTAGTAAAATAGTTAGTCTTCCATAGAAAAAACATTATTAAAAAAGTAGATGTAAAATAATATTGAGAAGGTTCATTAAATGGGTCAAACAAATCAGTTTGATCACTGAAATTTGAAACTCCAATTAGAAA
>ENA-UOXV01000548-UOXV01000548.1-marine-metagenome-genome-assembly--contig:-NODE-548-length-53811-cov-7.475035_pt1 | contig 53811 bp, 49 predicted proteins | sample MGYA00238165_ERZ766961 | MGnify/ENA primary metagenome ERZ766961 (study PRJEB28924, sample SAMN03173240) | marine metagenome | biome: Marine; feature: Water; material: Subsurface seawater | place: North... | reverse complement strand
CGGTTTGGATTTTTTTAAAGATCAATATTAATCCGCTCAAATTGTGCATCGCTTTCTTGCTGGTGCTCATGGTGCTACCAGCAGGGCGTTTAAATCGGGCGCCAAAATATCCACGCAAAACGTCCGTCCAATTCGTTGGGCTGCCGCCTGCGAGCGCTTAAAAATATCAACTCGGTGGACCCGCATCTAATCATGAGCTAATATTAGAAGTAGAAAAATCATTAGGCCTGATCAAAGTTAAATTCATTTTTCAAAAAAAATTAAACCTGTTCAACAAGCGATGATGAAATAAAAAAACATGTGATTCAATTAACTAGACTAAAATATCTGGATACATTTATTTAAATATACGTATTAAGTGTTATTTTTAAATGATAAAAAGGTGGGTACGTTAATATGGTATTAGAAGAGTTTTTTAATCAAAATAAGGTGCTAGACCTAAGCTTTTTTAATTTTGAAAACGCAATTACGGCTGCATACTTTGCCGACTCAGATTTTAATATTAGCCGGGTTAATACTAACTTTCAGCAATTTTTTCCGATGATCAGAAATATTCAGGGAAGTCCATTTCCCGAAGTTTTGACAGCGCTAGGTGTTGATGCCGAAATGCGTAAAAGTTTCTTTGAAACCTTGGAAAAAGATGGGAAGGTTTTAATTCCACACTTGGAAGTCACCAATAACGGAGTAAGCAAGGTCTATTCACTTTTAACGACCCGTACAAACAGCTCCGACTTTTCATTTTTGCGTGGCTACCAAGGGCAGTTCATTGATAGAACCCAAGAGAATGTACTTCGCCGTGAAAAAGAACAGCTACTGATAAATGAAGTGGCAAATCAAAGGTTGTTGGAAGAAAAAACAAATCGATTAGAAAAAATATCGAAGCGTCTAGCAAGTTATTTAGCTCCTCAGATTTACGAAAGTATTTTCAACGACCGTGAGGACAAGCCCGCAACATACTCACGAAAAAATTTAACTGTATTTTTTTCAGATATTGTTGGCTTTACTGAATTAAGTGACCGACTCGAACCGGAAGTTTTGGCAAAAATAATCAATAATTATTTGTCTGAAATGAGTGCAATTGCCATGTCCTGCGGGGGCACAATTGACAAATTCATCGGTGACGCAATTATGGTATTCTTTGGTGACCCTGTCAGCCGAGGAGAAAAAGAAGACGCGCTTTCTGCTGTTGCGATGGCGATGAAAATGCAGTCTAGAATTAATGAATTACAGGCGCACTGGGCGGATCTGGGCATTCCTGCTCCGATGAAAGTACGGATGGGCGTATCAACAGGTTTTTGCACGGTTGGTGATTTCGGATCGAAGTTGAGATTGGATTACACAGCTTTCGGTAGTCCAGTCAATTTAGCGGCCCGCCTACAATCGGCTTCCCCACCCGGTGGCGTTCTCGTTTCAGAGCAAACGCATAAACTTATCAAGCAAGAAATAAACTGTAGTGATTTCGAAACTATGATGCCCAAGGGTTTCTCTCGTCCAATCAACACATATCTGGTAGATCCAGAGCAAACTATTGCCGAAATGAGTTCTGTCTTTAAAATTCGCGGAGATCGCGTATCTATAGATATTTTTGATAGTTCAGATATTGCTGCGGCGATAGAAGAATTGAAAAAGTTAGAGGGGCAAATTCGTGGGATTATTAAAAACCCAAAGCCCTGAACTTTTCTGAAACTCTTATTAATTCGAACAAAGAACTAAAATAGATAGGAATAAGTAATTGTTTTTATTTTGCATCGAAATATGGAATACATAATTAAAGATGATTTTGAAAAATGCCTAGCCGAACCAATATTGGTAGAAGGGTGATCCAATGACAGCAAAGTTTCATGGAACCAGAGGATCCACACCTGTATCTGGAGCTGACTATAAAGAATTTGGAGGTAACACCTCTTGCTTAGAGATTACGTTAGCTTCGCAACAAATTATTTTAGACACGGGTTCTGGATTTAGAAATGTGGAGATTGAAACGCACCAACCCATAGTAATTTTATACAGTCATTTTCATCATGACCATATTCAGGGCCTTATGTTCAACAAAGGTATTTTCAATCCCAAAAATGAAATTTTCCTATGTTCTGCCCACTGTGATGCCAAAATGACTCAAAATCATTTACAGCATTATTTTAGTGGTCAGTATTTTCCAGAACCTATTTTTAGTATGCTCTCCACCATGACTTTCGTGAACTTTGAGGAGCTTGGGGCCATATTTGATCATAAAATAGGATTTGAAACTATAGAACTGGCACATCCAGGTGGAAGTTTTGGTTATAATATTTTTGCTGACGGAGAAAAAATTACTTACTTGATGGATAATGAATATTCCGAGCAACAATGCCCCGAACTTATTGATTTTAGTCAAAATGCTGATTTAGTGATTTGGGACGGTATGTTCACGGACGCCGAATTGCCGAACCACATGGGATGGGGCCATTCAACGATCGAGGAAGGTATTCGGTTCGCCGATAAAGCCGACATCAAAAAAATGGCGATCGCACATCATGCCCCCATGCGCACAGATGCCGATCTTCTGGCATTTGAGGATAGAAAACTTAGCTCTAAAGTTTGCTTGGCGCGTGACAATTCTGTCTTCATTGGGAAACCAAAATGAAAAAACAAAGCTTCAAAACAGGCCAATACATTTTTAAAGCAGGCGATAAAGCTAACGAAGTATTTCTTCTCGCAAGTGGTGAGATTGGGATCTTCCTTCCGTCTAATGCAACGAAAGATCCGAACTTTATTTTGAAAAAAAATGACCTTTTTGGAGAAATGGGTGTCATCGAAAATCAACCGCGTATGGCGGAAGCCCGTTGTGTTAGCGATTGTCTAGTATTATCAATGAACGTGGATGAATTTAACAATGAATTGGATAACTCTAACATTTTTGTACGGGGTGTATTGTGGGCTTTGTCAAATCGTCTGCGTGACTTACAAAAACAAAATCAACTAAAAGCAGACCCAACTAATTAATGATATGAGCATATAATCAAAACCAGTGTCGAAGTTTCATTAAATGCAATGAAACCCCTTTTATTATATATTCGTAATCAAAAATTAAGTGTGCTGCAAAATCAAACTACACTTTCTTCGATCGACGATAAGTTCTTTTTAAGCTGATTGGAAATTTCTTCATTCTGGTAAAGTTGCGTCGAAACAAACTTATCGATTTTCATGCCACTGTCTGTTTTTGCCAGTTCTAGCTTGTTTTTTGCAAACTCAAGTTGGCCTAAACAATTGTGACAGGCGGCCGCATAGAAAAGACTAGTTCTTGTTTCTATTTGCATATTTTTAAAAGAGCTTAACGCTTCATTATAGTTCTTAAGTAAGTAACCACAGACCCCTTGTGTTTCAAACATTAAGTCTGATCCGAAAGGGTTAATCCTAAGTGCCTTTTCAATTTGCCCCATTGCCTCTTCAGGTTTCCCCAAATACGATAATAAAACAGAGTACCTGGCTAAGTGGAATGTATCGCTTGGGCAAATTTCAATAGCTTTTTTGTGGTGAAAAATAGCTTTGTCCATGTCTCCTTCAAACATAAGCTTTATAGCTCCGAGGATACGATGTGCTTCGGGATCATCGGGGTCTAGTTCCATAGCCCTATTTACAGAAGCAAAAGCATCCTCCATCCAATTCGGAGGCATATCGTTTGGAAACCACTCTGAATTGTTAGCAAGCGAACAGGTCTTCCAGGCGAAGGCCCTTGCGTAATTAGGATCAACCTCTGTTGCTTGGGTAAACAGGCTTAATGCCTTTTTGTTGTTTTGTGCAGATACGGAGCTTTTTCGATGAAACTCCAACCCTTGGAGCACTAAATCGTAAGCTTCCATTACATCTGGCTTTTTATTTGCAAGTTTTTTTACTTGATCACTTTCAACTTTGCCAACTAGCTTTGCAACAATTGTTGCTACAATCTCGTCTTGCACATCGAAAATATCGTCAATAGTAGTATCAAAATTTTGGCTCCAAATCACGTTTTCATCTTCTGCTGATAACAGCGAGACGCTAATCCGCATTTTGGAGCCCATTTTCCGTACTTTTCCCTCAAGCAAATAACGTACCCCCAGCTCAGCGCCTATTTGGGATACAGTTTTTTCTTTAATTGAATAGGAAAAACTTGCATTACTAGATATCACAAGGAGGCTTTTGTAGCGTGATAGAGCTGAAATTAGATCTTCGCTAAATCCCTCACAAAAATAACCCTGTTCGTCATCGTTACTCAAGTTTTTGAACAACATTATAGCAACCGACCCAGCTTCTGCCTGAGGAATGAACACTTTAGGTTCAGCGTCTGCGCTTATAAGTCCCCGCGTGGCGCCTCTGCACTTAAGTACATTATATGCTCTAACAGGTCAGCCAATATTTTTAAGATTTAGTTCCCCTGCGTCTTCGTAAGAAACTTTTACCTTCATATTAACCAGGTCGAAAATGCTTTCAGAAATACAAAGCCCATCAGGTATAGCCTGAGCTTCAAGTCTAGCTGCTACGTTCACGGCATCTCCAAATAAATCACCGTCTGATACAAGAACTGCACCCATATTCAAACCTATTCGAAAACTCATTTTATCTGCTTCATCTGATTGATTATTTATAGAAACAGATTTATTTTGAATTTGAACGCCACACTCTACTGCGTCGACTGGATTTGGAAATTCTGCAAGCACGCTGTCTCCAGCAGTATTAAAAATTCGGCCACCTTTTTGCTCAATCAATTGGTCAACGAATTTACGCCTTGCTTGCAAGTTCACTAAGGTTCTGTCCTCATCGATCGACATTGATTTACTGAACCCTACTACGTCAAGAGCTAGTACAGTGGTAAATTTGCGCTGCATTAAAACACACCTTTTTTATTATCAGTATAACAATTTCTATCATTTACCTGTGAAAAATTTGGGAAACATGACATTCAAAATACTCCAAGACATAACGCTTTTAATGCAATTAAGACGCGTCCCCTTCCCGAATATTGTTCTTCCGAGCTTCATGGGTTTCTAATTAATGTAAATGAAAAAATGAAAAGTTGCGATTTATTTTCCAATAAAACTAATTTTAATTTTAGATTGGTCACAGGGAGAATAAACTAGAGCTTTGCCATACCCGTCATTTACACTAACTGATGGCGGCGGCATGTAAGGTTCTTAAGTTTCTCTTTGTCTGGCACCAGTTTAAATCCTTCCAATAGTACCACACCCAATGAGGTGATTTGACAGCGTCGATGAATGCTCAGAGACTTACGCATGATGAAATCATATATAAGGCCTCTCACATGTTCAAACGCACCCTTACTACCGTTTTTGCCGGTCTCATTCTATTCACATTAGGGGCTGGGGCGATTAACGCACAAAGCGCAAATTTAAAGATTGCAGATATTGAAGTTGGAGCAGGCACGTCTGCTGAAGTTGGGATGAATATTTTTGTGCATTATACGGGCAAACTGAAGGATGGAACTGTCTTTGACAGCTCAGTCCCACGTGGCAACCCGTTTTCTTTCACGCTTGGCCAGGGCCAAGTCATCCAGGGTTGGGAGCAGGGGCTCCTAGGCATGAAGGTAGGCGGCAAACGTACGCTGACCATCCCGCCAGAATTGGGTTATGGCGCGACTGGTGCGGGTGGGGCCATTCCCGGCAATGCGACATTGATCTTTGATATTGAGCTGATTGCCGTCAAAGTCCCGGTAATGCTGGGCGCTGCATCTGTTGAAGATCTTAAAGCGGCCCAAGATCGTGGGGCAATCGTCATTGATATTCGGCGCGAAGAGGAATGGAAAGAAACAGGTGTTATAAGTGGCGCGCACACAATCACCGCATTTACGCCAACCGGCCAGTTGCACCCCGATTTTCAAGATAAATTCTTTCGCCTGATTACTGACCCTGATACGCTCGTTATGCTTTACTGCCGCACGGGAAATCGGACGGAAATGTTGGGCGATGCTTTAATCCAACAAGTTGGTTTAACCCATGTCAGCCATTTAACAGGTGGTATTGTTGGCTGGATGAAATCTGGCGCGACAACCGTGCCTTATTCGGCAAATTAGCCAAGCAAGTAGCTCGCCTTAGGCTTTATTTGCCTAGGGTGGTGCCAGATTAATAGCGGCGTAAAAGCCTCGATCTTGGCCTGCCAAAGGAGAGGTAAGTAGAAACTCAGCGCCTGTGCGCTAGGTGGCGCATTTTTTGACCTTTGGCACTAGGCTTTTTGACGAAGCCCCCGATCACGGGCTTCATAAAGGGATATTAAGCGTTAAAAGGCGCCCCCATTTCTGGGGGCGGTATTTGGATTAAGTTAACTGTTCTTTTCTAAAAAGCGCATAAAGGCCTGCCATGCGCCTTGTTCGGCAGCCGCGTCATAATCGCGTGAGCCCATGACCGTAAACGAGTGGCGCGCGCCTCCAAAGACTTCGGCACCGTGGGGAATGTTAGCTGCTTGAAGTTGGTCAAGTAGATTAGCCAAAGCTGCCATCCCTGACGCTGGGTCAGCCGAGCCATGCAGCACCAAAACGGGTCCTTTTGTTGCTGCGTAATCTTGCCCCTCGGGGGTGCTCAAACCGCCGTGAAAGCTGACGAACCCATCAAGATCAAGACCTGCTCGCGCCGCCTCTAGGGTGGCGGCACCGCCAAAGCAAAAGCCGATCATGAACGCTTTCGTATCGGCTCCAAAAGTGCCCGAGGCCGCAGTAACTGCCGTTTTTAAACGGGCCCGAAAGGCCGAGCGGTCGGCGTAAAGCGCTCCTGTTTCGCGGCGGTAATCCTCTGGCCCCTCAAGTATGGCGTCGATGCCAAAAAGATCAAGCGCGACAGCCTCATAGCCGAGGGCGGCCAATTGATTGGCGCGGCCCTTTTCATAGTCGTTAAGCCCGTCCCAATCATGCACAATAAAGACCTTACCCTTTGATGGGGTGCTGGGGCTGACCACATAAGCCTGAAAGCTCTTGCCCTCGACGCTATAGTCAAGGCTTTGCCCATGGCCCTCGGCAAAAGCGGGGCTTGCAAGGGCTAGGCCCATCGAGACGGCATAGGGAAGTAAGTGTTGCATTAGGCGCTCCTTTTTAAACTAGGAAGTCAAACTATGTGGCGGCGGCGCCAAAAGACAAGGCTTGCCTACGATATTTTATCAAGATTTTCTGTCATAGGGCAAAAAAGGATGTAATCGCACTTTTGCGGTCCCATGCGTGACCTTGTTCCAAATTGGCCCCCATGCCAGAAAGATGTTCCAACAGTGCGGGGGGTGCAAAACTTCTGTTTGCGTAGTTTTGCGATTAGGCGCTGCGCGTGAATTGATTTGGCCATTAATTTCTGAAACAGGTTGATGGGCTGCATAAGGCGGCATCCACTTTGAAAGAAATCCAAATGTATGAAACATTTTCCATTGATTTTTTTACCCCAAGGGAAGCATCAGTTGTCTTGGGACTTTTGTTGGGACTTATGTTTGGTGCCTTGGCGCAGCGTACGCGCTTTTGTTTTCGACGGGGTATCTTGGGTGATGGCCCGGCGTTAAGCCTTTGGTTCAGCGCACTGGCCTTTGGCATCATTGGTACGCAGGTAAGTGTTTACTTGGGTTGGATCAGCTTTGCTGATCACCGTTTTTTTACGCCAGAAGTGCCGGTTATTGCAATAACTTTGGGTGGTCTATTGTTTGGGGTTGGCATGGTGCTGACCAAGGGTTGCGTCTCGCGATTAACGGTTTTGACCGGATCTGGGAATATGCGCGCGCTAATCGTTCTAATCGTGTTTGCAATTTTCGCCCATGCCACGATGAAGGGCATCTTTAGCTATGTTCGTACATTTTTAGGGGGTTTTACCTTTGATGTTGGCGCTTATGTCGATCTGTCGCATCTTTTGGGCTGGCGTTTAACAACAGCCTTGATCTTGGCTGTGGTTGCGGGGTTTGTAGCACTTAAAAATCGTCTTTCTTGGAGCAATTATGTCATGAGCGCGCTGATAGGCCTTTTGGTTCCTGCCGCTTGGGTTGGGACGGGGCTTTTGTTGCAAGATGAGTTCGACCCAATTGCGATGGAAAGCCTTTCCTTCACCTTACCTGCCGCCGAGACGCTTTTTTGGGGTCTGGCCTCAACCGCGGTGGCGGCAAATTTCGGGACGGGCCTTTTCTTAGGCACCGTATTAGGGGCCTTTGTGGTGGCCAAGATTTATCAAGAATTTAGCTGGGAAAGCTTTCAAGAAGTTGGGCAAACAGGCCGATATATGGCAGGCGCGGCCCTGATGGGGGTGGGCGGCGTCTTGGCAGGGGGATGCACGCTTGGCGTTGGTTTAGCGGGTCTACCGACTTTGTCTCTGGCTGCCTTGATCGGCATTGTGGCGATTGCCATCGGTGGGCAGTTAGCGGTGAAATATTTGCCCAAATACTAGCTTGATTGCCAAGGGCCAATACGGGTCGCTTCTTTTTTATAAGGGTGCTATGTTCTTCGCGAAATAGGGGCTGAGCATCATGATCGATCTTCTAAGTTTCATAACTCCCCCAGATATGAGCCAAGCCGCCGCCCTCTTGTTAATTTTTTTTTCGTTTATAGGCTCACTTATAACGGTTGCATTCGGAATCGGCGGCGGCGCGCTTTTGTTGGCTGTTATGGCTGTCACGGTGCCTTCGGCGGCGCTTGTGCCTGTGCATGGGGTGGTGCAAGTCGGAAGTAATTTGGGGCGCGCTATCCTGCTGGTACGGCATACTTTTTGGCGTGCTTTGCCGTGGTTTATTGTCGGCTCAGTCATTGGTGTGGTTATTGGGGGGCGGATCGTGGTTCAGATTGAACCGTGGGTCGTGCAAACGGGCGTGGGGTTGTTTATCCTGTGGTCTATCTCCTTTACGCCGCCCAAATGGCTTTCAAGGTGGCCCTTGATGACGGGTCTAATCTCTAGCTTTTTGACGATGTTCTTTGGTGCAACGGGCATGTTTGTTGCTACTTTTTCCAAATCTTTGTCACTTGGTCGCCACAGCCATGTGGCCACCCATGCCACTTTAATGCTGGTGCAGCATCTTTTCAAATCAGTGACATTTGCCTTTTTGGGCTTTGCCTTTTTGCCTTGGCTTGTTTTTATCATTTTGATGATCTTGGCAGGAGTTTTAGGCACATTGGTGGGAAATGTGGCGCTTAAACATATGACCGATGCCCGCTTTCACCGTGCGTTAGATATTGTTTTAGGCCTGATTGCACTGCGCTTGGTCTGGTCCGGCCTAAGGTCGGCTTTTGGCGAATAACTCTGTAAAAAACCTTGGTTTTTTAAATATTTTTTAACTTCATCTGGCCCCGAATGAGGGCGTTCTGCTCGTACTTTTGCTTAATAGCTAGATTAAATGAGTTGTATTTAGCAGTGAATTTTCACATTTGGCACTGAATAGATGTCGTTTTTTGACCATTTTTTTGGAATTTAATTATATTTTTATAATAAATGTCAATGCTTTAAATTGACATGCTTAAAAAACGGCATCTTGATGTTTACTTTTTTGTTTGATCGTGTTCCCATATTGTCATCATGTGCTTGATACGTGTGGCGGTCAAAAACTGGAGACTAAAATGACTTTGAAAAAAATCACAGCGATCGCAGCTTTAACCCTTGGTGGAGCCACCTCTGCATTGGCAGCGGACTGTGGTAAAATAACGATGGCAGAAATGAATTGGGCTTCGGCCGAGCTCATGGCCAACGTGGACAAGATCATAATGGAAACCGGCCTGGGCTGTACGGTCGAATTGGTGCCAGGGGCTACGACCACGACTTTTGCGTCTATGAATGAAAAAGGTCAACCCGATGTTGCAGGTGAACTCTGGACTAATGCAGTTGCGGTACCATTGGCGGCTGCAGAAGCTGAAGGCCGTTTGCATAAAGTCAACCAAGGGCCAATTACGGGTCTCGGTGAAGGTTGGTGGGTTACCGAAGATTTTCTCAAAAAACATCCTGATCTGAACACGGTAGAAAAAGTATTGGCACACCCCGAAATGTTCCCCGATGCGGAAGACAATTCTAAAGGTGCCTTTATGGGATGTCCCGCAGGTTGGGGTTGTCAGCTTGCAAATGCGAACTTGTTTAGAGCTTTTGAAATGGAAGCCAAAGGTTGGACATTGGTTGACCCAGGCTCGGCAGCAGGGCTCGATGGTGCGATTGCCAAAGCGTCTGAGCGTGATGAGCCTTGGTTTGGTTATTATTGGTCACCAACCTCGATCGTAGGTAAGTATAAATTACAAATGTTGCCCTTTGAGGCCGCATTTGCGGGCGCAGACAATTGGGACAATTGTATCGTGAAAGCCGAACAAGACTGCTTGGATCCTAAACCGTCTGCGTGGACTGTTTCAGAAGTGCAAACCGTTATTACTGATCGTCTAAAGCAGGAGGGTGGCGTTGCCGCTGACTATTTGGCTAAGCGCGTATTTTCGGGAGAGGTTATGAATGAAATGTTGGTCTACATGACTGAGAACCAAGCCACAGGTTCTGATGCAGCCTACTATTTCCTAGAAAACTATGACTCATGGAAGTCATGGGTAGATGCAGACACAGCCGCGCGTGTTGAAGCTGAACTTTAAGCCTTCATTTTGATGCCAAAAAGGGGGCCTTTGCCCCCTTTTTTCATTTCGTACAGTTCATAAAATCAAAAATTTGGAGTGATAATGGAATTCTTATTCGAATTTCCATCGCTTGGGCGCCGTACCCTAAGTGCCTTAAAAAAAGCAATTGACGAAACGTTTAAAGGCTTTTCTCGCGAATATGGCGAGGCGCTAGAGAACTTTTTCAACCCTTTGTTGAAATTTCTTGTTTGGCTTGAAAAACTATTATTAGCGACTCCTTGGCCTCTAATTTTAGTGTTGGTGGCTGGCCTTGCTTGGCTGGGTTCCCGGTCTCTGAAAATTACGATTGGTTCGGTTATGGCCTTTTTGGCTATTGGCTTTTTTGGAATGTGGGAAGATACGATGGCCACTTTGGCGATCATTTCCGTATCAACTTTACTTTGTGTCATAATTGGCATTCCGATTGGCATTTTGATGTCGCGCTCAAACCGGATGCAATCTTTAATTATGCCTGTGCTAGACGTAATGCAAACTATCCCGTCTTTTGTTTACCTTATTCCGGTCGTGATGTTGCTGGGCATCGGCAAGGTGCCTGGTCTGTTGGCAGTTTGCATCTATGCGATGCCGCCGATCGTGCGTTTGACAAACCTTGGCATTCGTTTGGTCGACCCTGAGGTTCTCGAGGCCGCCGACGCTTTTGGTGCGACCCCACGCCAAAAGATGATAAGAGTACAAATTCCGTTGGCATTGCCTAATATTTTTGCAGGCATAAACCAAACCATAATGATGGCTTTGTCTATGGTTGTTATTGCATCGATGATAGGTGTTAAAGGTTTGGGCGTGCCGGTTCTGCGCGCTGTTTCAAACCAGTACCTTGCCTTGGGCCTTATGAATGGGCTGGCAATTGTCGCCTTGGCGATCATTTTCGATCGGGTTTCGCAATCTTTCGGCAAAAGACTTCAGCAGTATCGGGTGGGTTCTGCGCATGAATAATAAAATTCAAATCAAAAACCTTTATAAGATTTTCGGCGACAAGGCTGATCAGGCGCTTAAACTAGTGCAGGGCGGCCTTAGCAAGACGGAGCTTTTGGAAAAACATGGCCATGTCTTGGGTTTGCAAAATATCTCGCTTAACATTCCTGAGAAGCAACTGCATGTGGTAATGGGGCTTTCAGGGTCGGGTAAATCGACACTGATCCGCCACATCAACCGTTTAATCGAACCCACCGCGGGTGAGGTGCTTATCGACGGCGAAGACGTGCTGTCGATGTCAACGCAAGATCTGCTTAATCTGCGGCGTCAAAAAACTTCGATGGTGTTTCAACGTTTCGGATTGCTGCCCCATAAGAGGATTATTGAAAATGTTGCCTTCGGCCTTGAGGTTCAACATATAGATAAAGACACGGCGCTTGCGAAAGCACAGCATTGGATCGAGCGGGTAGGCCTTTTGGGATATGAACAACATTTTCCCGCGCAGCTTTCGGGCGGTATGCAGCAGCGCGTGGGTCTGGCGCGGGCCTTGGCGACGGATGCAGATATTTTGCTGATGGACGAAGCATTTTCGGCTCTTGATCCGCTTATTCGTTTTGATATGCAGTCAATACTGCTTGAGCTGCAGCAAGAACTGCACAAGACAATTGTTTTTATCACCCATGACCTAGATGAAGCACTACGATTAGGCGACCGCATAGCCATTTTGCGCGACGGTGCCGTGATACAAGAAGGTACCGCCCAAGACATTGTTTTGCGCCCCGCCGATGATTATATCGCCGATTTCACCAAAGACGTTAACCGCGCAAAGGTCATCCGTTTGGGCTCAATCGCACAGACCTCTGAGCTAGTGCCAGGTGCACCAAACCTGAACGAAAAAATGATTTTGCAAGATGCCTTACTTGAAATGGCCAATTCACCCGATCAAATCATCAATGTTTTAGATGACAATAAAAAGCCCCTTGGGACTATTCGTCTAAGTGATGCGATCAGCCGTCTGCACGGCTAAAAAGCCTAAGCTTGAAGCGCGCTTTCCACCTTAGGCGGGGAGGGCGCTTTCGTTTTGTTTTAAATAGTGCATCAGTTTTTGCGCCACTTCATGAGGGTATTGGTCAATGAAGAAATGACCGCCCTTTTCCGACTGAAGGGTGATGTTGGTGGCATAATCGCTCCAAACATGCCCCAAATCATAATGTTGCGCCATTACCCCGTCTGCCCCATAATAAACCAAGGTAGGGCAAGTGACTTTGGTTTGCAGGCTTTGCTCATCGTCTAAAATATCAACCAAAGCTGCTGCGCGGTAGTCGGCGCACATGGCAGCAATGGTGGCCTTATCACGCCAAGCGCGCCGATAATCGGCCAAAGCCGCTGGGTCAAAGACCGACAAACCTGCTTTGCCCCAGCCCGTAAGGCAGGTCTCAAAAAACATGTCTGGTGCGGCTTCTATCATGGTTTGGGGAAAGGGGGCGGGTTGTGACAAAAAGAACCAATGCCAATAGGCTTTGGCTACATGGCGATCAAAACTGTTAAAAAGTGCATGTGTCGGAACAATATCCAAGACCGCAAGCGAGGTAATGCGCGCGCTATAATCCAGCGCCATACGGTGCGCAACGCGCCCGCCGCGATCGTGGCCGATCAGGTGAAAATAAGTGTGTCCAAGCCCTTGCATCAATGCCGCCATATCTTGTCCCATCAGCCGAAAGCTGTAATTATCTGCATTGTCGGTGGGCTTGGGCTTGTCGCTGTCGCCGTATCCGCGCAAATCAGCCACCACCACTCGAAAGTTTTGTGCCAGCAAAGGGGCTACCTTGGCCCACATGGCTTTGGTTTGGGGGAAGCCATGTAACAGCAGAACTGCAGGCCCCTTACCCATCGCGTGTGCCGCGATCCTTTGGCCTGTGGGTAACACGCAACTTACATCTTCAAATTCGCAAAACATTCTAAAGCTCCCTTAAAACACCAAACCGATGGTCGATAGTGTAAAATTTAACCCAAAATAAATGGCGACACATCTGCATAAATGGGAATACAAAAAATAATGTTCTACGAAAAGGCAACCCTGGGGGAAGTTCGAAAGAAAGTGAGGGTTGGCTTCGAGGATAGGGCAGCGCTGGAGCCATAATAATACATTGGGCAGCTGGCAGCCGTGGTGATGGGCGAGGAGTTTTTAGATTAGATCTGAACAATCCAGAAAGAAGGTCGAATATAAAAAAAGACCATCGAATAAAGTGGGTTCTATATTTTTTTCAAAAATTAAAAATTGCCGTTACCAATGAACTTAATCTTTTTTAAAAGGGACCAAGGGCCTGATAAATTCAAAATGGGTACTGACAGGTGCGGCCTATTCAAGTTTGATTTGATCTTTGGGAATATCAAGAAAATAACCCTTACCCGGCACATGTTTGACCAAAAGCTCGGATATGATTTGATTGCCAAGCGCATCACGTAGCCGTTTGATACGCATTACACCTGCCGCCTCATCGCAGTCATGAGGGGGTTTGCCTGACATCAGCGCCTCAAGGTCAATAGCAGTTAGATAGTCGGCATCCATCCTCGCCTCTAAAAACAGCGCTAAAGTATCGATGTTTGAGCGCGTCAGGCTAAAGCGGTCGTCATTGATCAAAACGCTATTATCTTCACGCCTGATGGCGATTGCATTGGCACGCAAGGCACGGCTTTTGAACTCTTTGATATGTTGGCGCATGCTTAGGTTTGCCGCCAATAGCCCCGCACTTACAATCACCAATGCAAAGGTCAGTAGCATCAACGTTACAATAACTTGCGACTGAAGCTGCAACGAGGATTCGAACAACGACCCCGATGCGGCCAATACCTCAAGCAACCTGATCTCGGTTTGCGAGGTGAAGTCCGTTTCAACAAAGATCCGCTCGACATTGGCGTTAAAGATAGTTGGGTCGGGCAATTTGAAAAACAACCAGGAAAATAGCGCCAAGATACCAATGGTCACAAGCCCCAAGGCTACCCTAATCACTTGGTTTTTTTTAATAACGAAGGAAAAATGCACCAAAGCTTTCCTTTCTTGCGGGCAAGTCACCGGGCGACACTTGGCCTAAGACCACCAACAAAGACCAGCCTTCAACGCTGATGCGGGCTGCTATTGGGGATGCATCAAGTGAGGCGTTGCAATTGGTATCGACCTTGATCACGCCAAGATGCAGCTGCAACGGATTATCTTTTTTGGCCTTATAGGCATAATAGCATTCTGCCTGCGCACCAAGCGCAGTTAACCCCAAAAAGAAGATGATCAAAAAGGTGCTTTTCATCCAACGATATCAGCAGATTTGACCCTGTTATTCAATAACCAACATTTGGGCCAAGTTGGTTTTTGTACAACAAGGTGGAAGCCGAATAGGGTAGGTTATTGACTTTGACAAATGAGGATATCATGGAGAAATACCTTCTTTCCCTTTCCCTTTTATCTTCGCTCAGCGCGGGACAACTTTTGGCTGTACCTGCCTATACCGGACCGCATCATCGAAATGATGCAATGGGGCCCTTATTGTTTGACTTGATAGAAACTGCGATTTTAGTTACCAATATCGATAATCTGGTGGGAGGCAACAAGCCGGAGCAAAGTAAAGTTTATTTAGACTGGGGGCGCTATTATCACCCGGGGCCCCCAAGTTTTAAAAAGCCATCCTATGATCATCATTGCCGCCATTATGGCCGATATAATCGGAACCGCTAGCCAAGGCGCCCTTACTTGCGCCTGTAAATCTACATAGGGAAGGGGTTTGACCCTGCTTTTAAGATTACTAACGCGTGGAAATCATTTTCAAAACATCTCCCAATGTACCAGGGGGGAGGTTGGTCGCCTTCAATTCAATCAAAAATCGACATTTTTTTTGTCGGGGAAAGAACAGAAGTTCTGCTTAAATGCAGGAGTATTTTACGATGATGAAGATCCGCTTCGATAAGCCCTTTTGGCGCGTTAGACCTATGCAAGTGGGTGTTGGATCTTTTGCATTTTTAGCTGGGCTTGAGGCGATCATTCGCGGCATGACGCTTTCGGTATATCCTTTGGTGCTTTACCACGCCTTTGGTAGCGCCGTTCTTGTGTCGAAAATCTACTTCATAATTGGTGTTTTGTCGTTGTTCATCGCCCTTTGGGTACCTTTAATCAGTACCTATATTCCACGGCGCTGGGTTTATAGTTTTGGGATGTTGTGCTATGTTATAGCAGGTCTTTTGGGCATTTATGGCGGCAAGGTTTTGGCCTTTGCCTTGATGCTGAATTCAATAGCTACTGCAATTTCTTTCGTTTGTTATAATGCCTATGTACTAAGTAATATCAAAAAAGCCGATTTTTCACAGCTTGAAACCAAGCGGTTGTTTTATGGTGGTTTGGGGTGGACGATAGGACCTGTGTTTGGAGTTTGGCTCTTGTCACATTGGGTGATTGGGCCCTTTGTCATCGTGATTTTGGGCGCTTGTTGCATGATAAGCGCCTTTTGGCGGATGCGCCTAGGCAATGGGCCTGTCTTTAACCGCACCAAACGACCATCACCCAATCCCTTTATCTACATCCCGCGCTTTTTCTCACAACCGCGGCTAGTGGCGGGGTGGTTTTTTGCGGTGATGCGGTCGTGTGGCTGGTGGGTCTTTATCGTTTATGCGGGTATTTTTGCAATCCAAAAGGGTCTGGGGGACCATGTGGGTGGAATGGCCACCTCTGCGGCCAATATGGGGCTGTTTTTATCGCCCTTGATGTTAAGATGGATGCAAAAACATTCGGTACGCCATGCAGTGATCGTGGGTTTTTTGGGCTTTAGCGCGTTGTCGCTTTTGGCGGTGCTGTTTTCACAGATACCGATTATGACGGTGCTGTGCCTTACGGGTGGTGCCTATTTCTTGGTTTTGCTTGATATATGCGGTGGCTTGCCATTTTTGATGGCGGTCAAACCGTCTGAGCGCAACGAAATGTCGGCTGTCTATTCCACCTTTCGGGATGTGTCGGGCATTTTGACACCGGGTGTGGCTTGGCTCGTGTTGCAATTTTTGCCGCTGGTGGGGCTTTTTGTGGTCACAGCCATGGGCGCTTTGATAGCAGCCTTTATTGCAACAAAACTGCACCGTCAGTTGGGGGTTGAGGGAGCCAACCGCCTGCGAAGTGTGCGGGCTTTGGGTTAGTTAAGGGCACGCCTGCTGTGCCTTGCACTCGACGATGATCGTTTGCGCTACTGCTGTGAAGTTGAGCAGTTGAAAACCCAGCATGTTTTTAATATGTCCTTGTTAAGGTGCAAACTGAACAGCCCTTTGGAAAAATTCCTGGCCTTTAAATATTGGGAGTAGACCTTTTTAAGTATATTTCCGTTTATGGGGGGCTTTGAGATATATGCTGAAGCTGTGCCGTTAAAGAAATTAGGTTATCCTATTGGGTGGGGAATACCCTTGTAACAATTCGACTATAACCTCATAGTTATAAACCAAGTTTTCTTTTAAAGGTCCCTTATGCTTATTCGAGCTAAAGATTCTGCTTTGATTATCATTGATATGCAAGAACGTTTGGTGCCAGCAATGATGGCGCCAGCACGTACGATCGCAAATACCCGTCTTTTGTTGCGAGCTGCTAACGAAACTTTTGTTCCAACTCTTTTGACTGAACAATATCCTAAGGGCTTAGGCCCGACTGTTGCTGAGATCAAACGAGCTGCGAAGGATGCGCCTATACTTCCGAAGATGCATTTTTCTTGTATGGAAGATGAGGGCTTCAATGCGAGCTTTCGGGCGCTGGATAGAAAACAAGCGATTATCGCAGGAATGGAGGCCCATATTTGTGTAATGCAAACCGCTTCCTCGATGGTTGAAGAGGGCTTTGAAGTTTTTGTTGTTTCGGACGCAACTGCTTCTCGTACAATTGAAAGCGAACTAGCCTGTCTTGCGCGCTTAAGTGCTGCGGGTGTTAGTATTGTTACAACAGAGATGGTAGTATTCGAATGGCTCGGAAAAGCTGGAACCCCCGCATTCAAAGTTTTGTTGCCATTCATTAAATAAGTTCGACGAGGTTATTTTTTCCCTTTTTTGGTTTTGTTCCCCTTACGATTTTGTCGCTTTTGAAGTCTGAGACTTGAGGCATCATTTTCAAGATCTTCAGCCAACAACTTTTTCCACCGCGCAATACGCAAAGGGTCAAGCTGCCCCTCTTCCACTGCTTTTTGCATGGCGCAGCCTGGTTCATGAACATGGCTGCAATCTGAAAATTTGCACAAATGGCTGAGTGCGATTAAATCGGCAAATACCGCTTCGATTCCATCATAGGCGTCCGATAGCCGCAATTCGCGAATGCCAGGCGTGTCTATTAGCCAGCCCCCCGCCAAAGTTTGGCGCAGCGCCCGGGCCGTTGTGGTGTGGCGGCCTTTGGCATCATCGTCGCGAATGGCGGCGGTTGCTTCGTTCAGGCCCGTTAGGCCGTTTTGCAATGTAGTTTTGCCGACCCCAGACGATCCAATAAGCGCCAAGGTCTGGCCCTTTTGACAAAATTCTGCAAGCCGTGCGACGTCACTTGGATCTTTGGCATTCAGCTTCATTGCCATTACATTTGGGGCCAACGTTTCTGCCATTTGGCGCAAAATCTCGGGTTCAGCTGCATCACTGGCCAGATCAGCCTTGGTCAAAATCACCAAAGGCCGCGCCCCAGCCGAGGCGCAAAGCGCTAAGTAACGCTCAAGCCTTGCAGGGTTGAAATCGGCGTTACAGCTGGTGACGATGGCCAAATGGTCGACATTAGCCGCGATCAATTGGCGCGCGGCCGTATCGCCGACGGCGCGTCTTGCGATAGTGGTTGTGCGCTCTAGCAAGCGAGTGACCAACGCCCCTTCATAAGTTACCCAGTCACCAACGGCATAAAAGCCCGTTGGCAAAGGAGTGGTAAGCGCAATCGTACCGTTTAACGCCAAGGCGGTGATGCCATTGCGCGTCACGCCAGATACGCGTGCGGGGGTTTCTGGCGGGGAGATTTGCTGGGCGAAGTGCTCAGACCATCCCAAATCTTCTAAGGTGAACAGGGTCACAAAACCGCCTTATATCATACAGTGTAAGGGTGCGCGCCGCGCGATGACCCTGCCATCAAAGTGCCAAACTCGGGCGCTTTGGGGTCTATGCCAACCAAATGCATCATATGCCATGCTAAAGCAAGATTAGATGATAAGACCGGCATGGCAATCTCGGCCTCGGCTTGTTTGGCAATTTGGACCACGCGTAAATTTGTACACGCGGCTATGACCCCGTCGCAAGGCCCCGCAGCTGCCACGGCTTTGATGCCATTTAAAATCGCATTGGGGCTGATGCGCGCGACCACGCGGTCATCGCTTTCTTCAAATGAGGCAAAGCCCGTGATTGAGATACCCGCCTCTTCGAGGCGCTGGATCATAAGCTTTGATACTGCCGGCACATATGGGGTTAAAAATCCTATTTTTTTTAGCCCAAGAGTGTTGCAGGCAGCGATTAGTGCAGACAATGGTTCTGTGACTTTGGCTTGGCTTTGGGTCTTTTGGATGGCACTTTTGACGCGAGCTGGCCCGATCACGGTCGCGGCTGATGTGCAGCCATACCCGATCACATCCATCCCGCAATCTGGAAACATGCCTGCCGCAAGCGGCAACTCGGCCTCCATCGCAGCCAATGTTTGCGGGGTGATTTGCGTGGCCATTTTAATGCGGTTATGATAAATAGATATATCTTGCCGCTGATTTAAAAGAGTAAACTCGGGCTCGAGCGTCTCGTCAGCCTCTAGTACTATCAGGCCCATACGCGCGGCAGTGCCTATCCCAGTGTCTGTATCAAAGTGCAGCTTCATAAGAGGGGCTCCTATAATATGGGCAGCTCGGGCGCCGCACGGCGTGATAGCAGCCTTGCGCCCCCATTTTCGATTACGATATTCTCTTCATGTACCATAATTTTACCTGCGCCGTAAGAAAGCGACGGTTCAAGCGTGAGGACCATCCCCTCTTGCAACTCGGTCTTGTCCCAAGCGCAGTGAGAGGGCCACTCGGTCAATTGCATTCCAAGCCCATGTCCCAAGCGTCCCACATCGCCACCCGCATTATCTAGCGTGGTAATCACTTTTTGCATCGCGTGGAAAAGATCGCAGGCCCTTGCCCCAGGAACGGCAGCGTTAAGGCCTGCTTGAGTGGCGCGCCATAAAACATCATAGGCTAGTTTCGAATGATCATCCGCCTTTCCCATCGCAAAATTGCGATCAAAATCGCAAAAATACCCGTCAAAAGTGGCCCCTGTGTCCAGCATCACAATATCGCCCTTTTGCAAAGGCCGCCGGCTGGGCGGTGAAATTACATCAATATAACCGTCCTGATCGGCGCCGCCCACCAAATAGGGCACATCGTCGGCCCCTTGGGTTAAGCATTCTTTGCGAAAGGCGCGAAACGTGTCGTCAAACCCTTGGTCGACAAAGGCCAAACGCCCCATCGCTGCAAAACTGTCCGACGCAATGGTGCAAATATGTGCAATTTTTTCAATTTCACTAGATGATTTCACCATACGCTGGGCGCGGATTTGAGGGGTGATGTCGCACACCTCAAGGCCTGCTAGCAGGTCTATGAGGCGTTCATAATCGCCAAGTGGCATGCGTAAAAAGGTTTCATGCCCCTTTAAAAGTCCCAATTTCTTGCGGGTTTGCGCCAAGGGGGCCATCAGCTCTACCAAAAGACTGATCCCGTCATCGGTGGGAGTGGGTGCAGACCAGGTGCGTATATCATCAATCCAAGTTTGTCGCATAAGGGCTGCACCAATTTCAGGGATTACCGCAATCGGTTTGCCATTTTGGGGGATGAACAAAAACCAAGGCCGCGTGGGGCTTTGCCAAAATAGGGTGCGAAAACCCGTGAAATAACGCAGTTCCGCCTCGGTTGTGAAAAGCGCTGCTGCCACATCGGTGCGCGCCATATACGCTTGCAAAAGGGTGGTACGCTTTTCATATTCGTCTTGATCAAATCCTAAACTGGGCGCAGGCATGTGCTAAACCTCTGCCATTAGCTGCGCATAAATATCCGGGTCAGTAATCCCTTCCGAGCCAAAGACCAAAATCCGCGCATCTGCCCCCAGCGCTAAAGCATCGCGCAAGTCTGGGGTGTGACAGGCTGCAATCGCCACCGCCAAGCCCGCCACCGCACTTTCACCTGCCGTGATAGCTGGGTCATCGGCCAAAGGGTGTGCCAAAAGGCGCATTGTGGGGCCAACCACAGTATCGGGGATAGTTAGAAAATCGGTCACTTCCGCGTCAAGAATGGGCCATGCTAGGGGGGAAGGCGCACCACAAGAAAGTCCCGCCATCACCGTTTCTTTTTGAATGTTAAAGTTGGTCAAGGTCCCATTTTGGGCGCTGACAAACAGGCAAGGGGCCAAGTCTGGCTCTACCACGCAGATGCGGATTGGGCTTTGTGACCAATATTGGCGCAAAAATGCGGTGATTGAAGCGGCCATTCCGCCCACGCCCCCTTGCAAAAAGACATGGGTTGGTGCTTGGTCTAACGTTTGGCATATTTCATTCACCATGACCCCGTAGCCTGCCATCACATCGCGCGGCGGATCTTGGTAGCCGGGCCAACTTGTGTCTGAGATGACAAACCAGCCGTTTTTTTCCGCCTCTAGTCTTGTCAGCGCCACCGAGGCGTCATAATCGCCGGCAATGCGCACGACCAAAGCGCCATAGGCGCGCATCGCCTCGGCGCGGCCTTCACTGACCTCGGCGTGAATATAGATGCGGCATGGCACCCCAAATCGCTGGCAGCCCCATGCGAGGGAACGCCCGTGATTGCCGTCTGTGGCAGAGACCAGCGTGATGCCTGCAGCTTGGGCCCTATAGCGGCCGCCAATTATATCTTGTGACTTAACGGGATGACCAAGTTGAGCTGTCAGCTCTTTTTGTAACAGCCTAAGTGCCGCATAGGCCCCACCCAAAGCTTTAAAACTCGCTAGATTAAAGCGCAGGGCTTCGTCTTTGTAATGGATTTTTGCAATGCCTAACTCTTCAGCCAAAGCCCTAAGCGCATAAAGCGGCGTCGGCGCATAGCCTTGCCAGGTGGTAATTTCGGCAATGGCATCGGTGAAGTCTTGAGACGTGATCACTTGATCCTTGGCAGACCCACCTAGAGCGTTATGAACATGATGGGCAATTTTGGTGTTCGAAAAGGCAGAATGCATGGGCGAAAAAGCTCTCTATAGGGTAACAGTTTCATAAATCGTCACCCTATAGAGTTTGCTTTCGGTTGCAAGGATGCGATGCGCCCGAGGCGCGCGTCATTTGATCAGTTCAAAGCCCTTGTGGCGCGCAATAAGCTTTGATGGTCTTTTGCATACCTTACGTCCAAAATCATATCTAACCATATTCAGTTTGTAACTGTGCCACATTAAACCGTCTTTTTCGAACAGCTAACGAGCGTAAGCGTCGCTTGGGAGCGTACACGAGGGCTTGTTTTTTGGCCTTATATCACGCAGTAGAGGAGCCAAGGATTGGTCGCGGTTAATTCCGTGTCGGCTGCCTGGTATTTGGGACATCGTAATGAAGCATGGGATTAACGGCTTTTGGGTCAAAGGGCGTCAATTTATGCCCATCCTTGCTGGCTTTTTACTTTTTGCCTTTGGAGCCATAGCGCTGTCACGACTTTTATCTCCCATTCAGGGCGCAGATATTGTGGCACAAATTGGCGCCACACCGTCTTTTGCTCTGGCCTTGTCGCTGGGAGCTACCGTTGTCGCCTATGTGGCCTTGATTGGGTATGACTGGTGGGGCCTTAAATTCATCGGCAAAAATCTACCGGGCGACGTGATTTTGTTGGGGGGTTTTTTGGGCTATTCGATCGGCAACTCCATCGGTATCAGTGCCGTGTCGGGGGGTGCTGTACGCTATCGTATTTACGCGGCCTTTGGTCTTGATCTTTATGATGTGGCGGCCATTTCATCATATATTGCTGTGGCCATGGGACTTGGCACCACAATAATCGGCGTGGTGGCTTTGGCATTTTACCCGCAGATGTTGGCCAGCTATTTACCCTTTTCAAGCCAAGTAGTGCAAGGAGGGGCTATTGTGATAAGCCTTGGCATGATGGCGGTGATTTATGGCCTGTCTTTTTGGGGCCAAGTATTCAAAATTCGCAACTTCAACTTGAAAATGCCCAATCCAAAGGTCTTGTCTGGTCAAATCGTCATTACGACCATCGATGTGGCCATGGCCGCCTTTGCTCTTTGGATTTTATTGCCGCAAGGCGCGCCTGACTTTTGGGCCTTTTTGGCCATCTATGCCGCAGCGGTGATGATCGGTGTCCTTAGCCATGTGCCGGGCGGGGTGGGGGTATTTGAAACGGTAGTTGTAGCCGCCATGCCGCGGGGTATTTCGCTTGAAGAAACCGCCGCCGCCCTGGTTATTTTCCGCTGCATTTATTATCTTTTACCCTTTGCTTTGGCCTTTTTACTTATTTCATTCGTAGAGGCGCGCCGCGCGGGCAGTTTCTTGGCCAGGGCTTTTGGCAATACCCCCGCGCGTTTGCAGCCGCTGTTTGATGCGATGACCGATCTGTCGCCGATTTTAGTTGCGCTTTTGGCCTTCGGTTTGGGGGGCTATTTTCTGTTTGTCTCGATCAGCCCCGAGCAACAAGTCGCCCAATTGGGCGAGGGCGAGTTGATCGCTGCAATTTTGCGGGAGGGCGGCTCTATCATATTGGCCGTGGGTGGGGTTTTGTTGCTTATCTTGTCAAATGCCTTGATCCGCCGCATTTCAGCTGCCTTTTGGCTAAGCGTACTGGCGCTTGGCAGCGGGGCGGTGGCCTCGTTGTTCAACGGGCTGGATTTTGAGAATGCAATGCTTTTTTGTGTGTTCTTAGTTGGATTTTTACCCTTTCGAGCCAGCTTTGATCGTAGGAATAACCTCACAACCATGGTTTTTAGTGCGGGCTGGTTTGCATTGTTGGGTGCGCTCATCTTGTCGCTGGGTCTGTTCTTCATTTTGGTGCATGAGGCCAATCCCTACTCAAACGATCTTTGGACGACTTTTTCTAAATCGGCCAGCACACCGCGCGCATTGCGGGCCGGGCTATTGGCATCAATTGTTTTGCTGGTCTATGTGGTCTATGTGGCACTTTTGCCCCACAGGGACGACCCTTAGCTAAGTTTCTAACTTTACGTGCCTAGCTCCATGCGCAAAATAGTAGCGTTTGATTTATATGAGAGCGTAAAATGATCAAAGACAAAAACTGAAGGATAGCGAGACGTGTGTCTTTTGTCACGGCTGCTTTAGACCTACACAGCTTTCGCCTTTTAACATGGTACGCCCCAGTGTATCTTTGTTGATTGGACAATCATACCACCGACTGGGGCGAGGGGCAGTACATCTGTGCGAAAGATTTGTCATATTTTGGTGCTCTTTGTCGTGAGGGAATTTTGTTAGATGCAGAGGGCGAGCTAGTCCCACTTGATCGTCAAGTGATTGAGACGGTTACCTCGGGCGAGCTTTTGTCACAGCAATTTCCAGATCTTGATGCCAACGCTGAAAACTTTAGCGAGAAAATGGCGATTTTTGGAGGCAGCTGGAGTTTCGGTTTACTGTTCATTGGCATTTTAATCGTTTTGATGATGTTAAATTCTCTGGTTCTTTTGGCTACGCCCTTTGAGCCTTATCCGTTCATTTTGTTGAATTTGCTTTTAACGAGTTTGGTCGCGCTGCAAGCACCCATCATTATGATGAGCCAAAGACGTCAAGAAATAAAAGACCGAATAAGTGCAGGAAATGATTATATGGTGAATTTGAAAGCCGAACTTGAAATTCGTCAACTCCGTGAAAAATTAGACCATCATATGGGGACACAAGATCATAAATTGAATGAGCTGCGGCGAGTTCAAATCTCTTTTATGCATGATCAATTAGATCGTTTGCGTCAAGGTTGAATCAAAAAAACGGAGCCCCGAAGGGCCCCGCTATCTCTTTTTAATCGGCTCCCCTGACGGGTATGCTTCCATCAGCGTTTGGCTTGATGAAGCGCTGTACCAAGTAAAGAATAACCACCAGGCTGATCCCCGCAGCGTCTGTTTTGAGACCGCCTTCGATCATCAAAAGCGCTGCAAGTGTAAGGCCTATGCGCATGAACCAAGCGCTTCGTGTTTCCATAAACCAGCCCTGAACTGCGCTTGACAGAAGGTAAACTCCAACAACAGCAGTTACTCCCGCACGGAAAATATTTACCCAATCACCCTGCATCAAAAGTGCGCCGTTGTAAAAGAACATAAAAGGCACAATAAAGGCCGCAATACCAATTTTAAAACTTGCTACGGATGTTTCCATTGGGTTGGCACCTGAAATGCCTGCAGCTGCGTAAGATGCTAGAGCCACAGGCGGCGTGATGGCCGAGACAACTGCAAAGTAGAACACAAAGAAATGCGCCGTCAAAGGTGGAATCCCCAGTTCAACCAATCCAGGTGCCACCACAGACGCCGCCACAGCATAGGCCGCGGTTGTTGGCATGCCCATGCCCAAAAGCATAGCTATCAACATAGCAAAAACCAAAGCCAGTAATTGGCTTACCCCCGCCAAACCCAAAAGCAGGTTTGAAAAGCGCGCGCCAACACCGGTGAGCGAGATGACCCCCACAATAATACCCGCACATGCACACACTGTGATGATCTGGATGGACATCACCCCGGCCATCTCAAAGGCTTTCATGATCGCCCGCAGGTTCATGCGATAAGGCGTGAGCCAGCTGACGACAGCTGCTGCTGCAGTAGCTAAAGTGCCGGCACGGATCACCGAATAATTCATAAACAAAGCTGTGATCAAAATGATAATAGGCAAGAATAAATAGACTTGCTTTGCCAAGGCTTTAAACTTTGGCAATTGATCGGCGCGCATGCCTTTCATATTTAATTTTGCTGCTTCAAAATCAACCATGAAATAAATTGATACAAAGTAAAGGATTGCAGGAATGATCGCAGCAGTTGCGATGTCGGCGTAGGGAATGCCTGTCACCTCGGCCATAATAAAAGCACCAGCACCCATTATCGGTGGCATTATTTGGCCACCTGTCGAGGCCGCTGCCTCAACCGCGCCTGCTGTGCGCTTATCATAGCCCACTTTTTTCATCAGCGGGATGGTCAATGAGCCCGTTGCAACCACGTTACCCGCCGACGTTCCATTGATCATACCCATCAGTCCAGAGGCAAAAATAGCCACCTTGGCGGGTCCTCCCCGCATTCTGCCTGTCGCTGCGAAAGCGAAGTTTACAAAATAATCCCCCACTTTTGATGCCTGCAAAAAGGCTGCAAAAATGATAAACAGAATGATGTATGTTGAACTTACTGCCGTTGTGGGGCCTAAGATCCCAGCATCTGTATAGACCTGGCTGAAAAAACGGGTCCAAGTAATTTCAGGCGAATTTAAGAAACTTGGCAAATATTGACCAGTGAAGACATAGATCAAAAATACCGCTGCGATCACCACCAATGCCAGACCGGCAACTCGGCGTGTTAGCTCCATGATTAAAACAACACCTGAAAGTGCCGCAATCGAAATTCCAATTGGGGCGAATGGGGTTCCTGTCGAATTGCGCATTAAAGTACTAAAAATTACGATAAGGTAGGCAGCTACACTTGCCGAACAAAGCGCTAAGACAACATCTACAGAGGAAATTGAAGCGCGTTCGCGTTTGTGAAACCAGCTCAGCACAATTGAACCAAGCGTTGCTACCATCAAAGGTACCCCGTAAGACCAAATTTCATGAAAACGAATGCTTTTATCGATGCCATTCCACATCGCGCCACCTGAAATCTGCTGCGCAAAGGTAAAAACGGTAAATAAAGAGTACAGCGCAGGCAGCATTAGTAGATAGGCCGCATAGCCCAAAATCGGGGTTTCTTTGTCACCTTCTGAAAACATACGCCCTGCAAATAAAATAAAGCCAAGCCCCAAAGCGCCGGCCACGTGCAATATCCGAAAGTTCCAAGTTTCCACAGGAAAAGATGGCAAAAAAGGCAGGGACATGCCCGTCCATTCATATATTGAAACTCCATTGAGCGCCAACATATGCACTAAGGCGTAAAGCATCGATAAGGTGGCAACAATGGCCATATTTGAGCCTGTGAAAAGACGTCTGTTGGTTTCAACTGGCTCTTCGTCAATGCCTTCGACATGAATGACTTGATCGTCGTCTTGGATGTTTCTGGTCATTTTTGCTCTCTTACTAAGCGGCTCAATGGCTTTGTTACCGCACTCTACCTATGAAACAGGGCTGCCCAAAAGAGCAGCCCTGAAAAAAGCCTCGCAACAGAATTAGCCGCCGTGAATTTCGTTGGCTGGGATTGTTGCCCCATTTTCATTGAACCAACGTGCTGCACCTGGGTGCCACATTAAGACTTTGTTTTTGTCCCAGTTTTCAAAAACAGTTTCTTTTGCAGCTTTATGAATGCCCATCATACGCGCATTGTCCGACATGATGACATTGGTTGCTTCGTAAACAAAGCTTTCAGCCAGATCACAGTTTGCGATCCCAAAGTTCCACATAGACACCGAACGCAGATCGTTGTTCAAAGTGCTGTATGTGGCCGCAGGAATGGTGAAGTCAGCGACTGGGAATTTTGCCAAAATTTTGGCTTGTTCATCTGCTGTGAATTCAATGAAGTTCATTTCAGTTTGCACTTCAAGTTGGCTCACCGCAGGGGTTGGAACGCCAACTGCAAATGCAACAACATCAAGTAGACCGTCTTGTAATTGGCTACCAAGGTCGTTCCATGAACCGTTGCGACGATCATAGTCAACACCTAGCTCTGTCATCATAGCAGGGAAATATGTGTCAGAGGTTGAACCAGCAGGGCCAAAGCCAATGCGTGCGCCTTTTGGGATGTCGGAAACAGATTTGATCCCAGAAGAGGTGAGGGCTGAAACTGCAAATGGTGTTTTATACATGGGAAACATTGCGCAAGCATTGTCCAATTTGACACCAGGTGCGATTGGGTTCGTGCCGTTGATGGACTCGTTTGCTGGGCCCATTGTTGTCATGCCGAAAGCTGCTTCGCCTGTGTGGACCAAAGCCATGTTTTGCATGGGTCCACCGGTGACTTCACCTGCGCCAGACAGTTTCAATTGGTCAGCAATAAGATTGGCAAAGCCTGAACCGTATACGAAAAAGGTGCCGCCTTGTGATGCCGTTGCTACCGTAAAACTTTCTGGCCAGCCAGCACGGTCTTGTGCAGATGCGCTACCAAAAGCTGTCGCTGCGATCAAAGCCGCACCGAGATATGTTTTAATCATTCGATTTCCTCCGAGTTAGCCTCTAACATGGTGTTACCATAAGAGATCGCGATATATTAAGGTAATGTGGTTTGATCTCAAGTATAAAATTTTAAATTGGTAATTATTTTTGTCCAGATTGAGGTCGAAACGGGTTAAAGCGCACTGGTTACAAATCCCCTAGTTATAATTTTTTACAAACCCATCATAATATTCCAATAAATAGTCATTTATATTTAATGGCTTGCAATAGTTTCTCCATAAAAAAATCTAAATGTTCAAGAGAAAAGGTGAGCGGTGGGCGAATTTTGAGCGCCGAGCCGTCTTTGCGACTGGTTGAAATTAGCACCCCTTTCTGCGCCAACTGATTGACCAACCGGCTTGCTGCAATGGGATCGGGACTGCCGTTTGCGTCAATAATATCAACTGCCAACATCAGGCCAGCCGCGCGAACCTCGCCCAAACCTGCAGTTTGGCGCAACGCTTGTGCCATCGCGTCACCAACCTTTTTTGCATTGACTATCAGATCTTGATTTTCAATCACATCAAGTACTGCATTGGCCGCAGCCATCGCGATCGTGTTGCCGCCAAATGTGTTGAAATAGCGCGATTTCGCACCAAAGTCTGCAATGACTTCGGGCCGCAGCGCAAGGGCTGCAACAGGATAGCCATTGCCCATTGGCTTGCCCATTGTGACCATGTCGGGCACAATCGCGTGGCGCGCAAAGCACCACATGCTGTCCCCCGTACGGCCAAAGCCAGGCTGGACCTCATCTGCTATTATCAGAGCACCCTCCTTTTTCATCAGAGCAGCTGCAGGGGCTAAAAACCCCTTGGGCCCGGCGGCAACCCCGTCTGAGGTGAAAATACTATCTATCAATAAAGCCGCGGGTTTAATTCCTTTGGCGCGCATATCTTCAAGAGCCGCAGACACTCTTTGCGCAAAGGCCTGCCCATCTGCGTCAAGTGGGGGGGCTACCAACCATGTGTTTTGATAGGGCAAAACTCCTGGCCCAAGAGACGGCGACAGGCCAGAGATCAGATGTGTGGTGCCATGATAGGCGTTATTAGTAATGATAACGCCGCTGCCGCCCGTGACATCAAAGGCCAAACGCAGCGCCAAGTCATTAGCCTCAGAGCCTGAGTTGGTAAACATAACATGGCCAATTTCTTCTGGAAAACTGACCAAAAGTCTTTCAGCGAAGGCCACAGGTTCGGTCGTCAAGTAGCGGGTATGGGTGCACAGGGTCGCGGCCTGATTTGAAATGGCACGCACCACATGTGGGTGGCTGTGGCCAACCGAGGCAACGTTATTATAGACATCTAAATACTTGGTGCCATCGGCCCCGTAAAGCCACACATCTTCACCACGCACCAGATTAAGGGGTTTTTCATAAAACAGCCGATAGGCGGGCCCCATCGCTTTGGCACGCCTATCGATGAGCTGTTGATCGGCCGCTGGCAAATCAACTGCGCCTGGCACAAAGGCATTGAGCATGGTGTTGTCAGGCGCGGGCATCAAGGTGGTTCCTTAAATATGAAATAGCATCGGCATAGGGCAGCCGCATCAGCTGAAACAGGCCGCGCTTTGCCATGGGCTGATTGCGCAAAATATAGGTGGCGTTTTCAGGGTAAAGGGCCGCGCGCCAAGCGGTGATGATCAATGTCGTACAGTGTCGCGCCATGATGAGGGCTGGCAGCAACATAAGTTCGAGCTCAGACAAAGGGCGCAGGCGGTGAAAGGGTACCAGGTACTGAACCACGCTTTCATAAGCATGGGGGCCTTCGTGAATATTATAGGCCAAGGCCACCGCCAGATCACAGATCACCGGCGTAAAGACCATATCGCCAAAATCCAAAAAACCTGCGATTTGATCGGTATCTTGCGGCTGCATGACCACGTTATGGGGTTGAATATCATTATGGCACCATTGGCGTGGCAAATCGGCCAGATAGGGAGCCGCGTGTCGGTTGAAAAGCGCAAGCGCGTTGGTCACTGGGGTGAAAAGGTCTGAGGGAAGATATGTAAGATGTACACCCAGATCCGCGGTATGTTGGACGTCCCACATCAAGTAAGGTGGCGGGGCCTCAGAGCTAAAATCCGCAAGCGCCAAAACCATATTTGCGTGTGCTGTTGCTATTGAATGCCGCTGAAGCGGGCTGTTTGTCGTCTCGTGCCAGGGTCGGCCCGACATCCAAGATAAAAGCCTTACGGTGTGCCCATCCACAATGATTTCACTGGCGCCTTGTGCGGTCAATTGAATACGGGGTACTTGCACCTCTGGGTTGGTTTTTTCCAAATGTAATAGGGCTTGGGTTTGCAGCAAAGTGGTGGCAAAGCTTTCAGCACTATTGGCGCATTTAAAGACGAATTCGCCGGCTTTTCCAGTCATATAGAGATTTAAATCACGTTCAGCATTGAGCTGCGTAACCTTATCAACAGCTATGCCCCAGATTGTTTGCACAAGCTCTGCGGCCATCTTGTGCGACATTTGTGGCTTTGCGCCGCTTAAAACATCTGCTGTCATCCTAGCCTACCCGTTTTTCGCTAAAGGCTAACGAGCTGGGCCTGTGCTGGCAATTGGATAATTTACGAGGCTGTCCAGCCGCCATCAATCAGTAAAGACGTGCCCGTCATCATTGCAGCTGCGTCAGAGGCTAAAAATACCACCGCTCCCATTAGATCTTCAACCTCGGCGATACGGCCAAGTTTGATTTGATCTTCAATCCATTTGCGCCGCGCAGGAATGGACAGGGTCTGCTCTGCCAAAGGGGTTCGGGTAAACGTTGGGCACAGGGTGTTGACGCGTATCTTATGGGGCCCCCATTCCACGGCCATAGCCTTTGTCATCCCCTCTAACGCGTGTTTGGTGGCACAATAGACCGCGCGGTCGATACCCCCGACCAGCCCCATTTGCGACGAGACATTGATCAATGAGCCCGACCGTTGCGCGCCAACCAAACTTTTTGCCACCGCACGCGTTAGAAAATAGGCGGCCTTTACGTTGACATTGGTCACGGCGTCATAATCGCTTTCGATGGTTTGTAGTGCAGGGCTATGGCGCGCAAGCCCCGCCGAATTCACCAAAATCTCGTAAGGGGCCTGTGCGGCAAGTGTGCTTTCCATTTTTGCAGTGTCGCAAATATCAAGGGCTAGATAATCGGCTTCTAGCCCCTCAGCGCGCATCTCCGATTGTAAAAGCACCAGATTATCGGCTTGGCGCGCCAGCAGCGTAACGCGCGCGCCGGCCTGCGCCAAAGCCACGGCCGCGGCGCGGCCAATACCACTTGAGGCGCCTGCAACCAAAGCGCGGCGCCCATCAAGCCGAAAGGAAGGGGTCTGGGGTAAGGGCATCAGTCCTCCGCGCGCGGTAGTGCTGCGGTGCCATAGGGGATATTTCGTCCCCCATAGCGACGTAAGCGAATGTTGCATTGTTCGGCATGGCCTACAAAACCCTCTAACATACAAAGACGCGAGCCATATTCACCAATCGTGGTGGCGGCTTCATCTGTGGTGATACGTTGATAGCTGTGAGTTTTAAGGAACTTGCCAACCCAAAGGCCGCCCGTATAGCGGCCCGCCTTTTTGGTTGGTAAGGTATGGTTGGTGCCAATAACTTTGTCACCATTGGCCACATTAGTGCGCGGGCCCAAGAACAAGGCTCCATAGGATTGCATATGGGTCAAGAACCAATCATCACGGTCGGTCATGACTTGCACATGTTCATAGGCCATTTCATTGGCTACAGCCAACATCTCATCATAGCTGTCACACAAGATTACCTCACCAAAGTCGCGCCAGCTGGCGCTTGCGGTTTCAGCGGTGGGGAGAATTTTCAACAAACGGTCAATTTCGGCCAAAGTTTCGGTGGCCAATTTGCGGGAATTCGTGATCAAACAGGCGGGCGAATTATATCCATGTTCGGCCTGGCCCAAAAGATCTGTGGCGCATAGTTCGCCGTCGACGGTGTCGTCGCAGATTATCATAGTCTCTGTGGGGCCTGCAAAAAGATCAATGCCTACACGGCCATAAAGTTGGCGCTTGGCCTCCGCCACAAATGCGTTGCCGGGGCCTACAAGCATATGCACCGGCTCAATTGTTTGGGTGCCAATTGCCATCGCGCCTACGGCTTGAATGCCGCCCAGCACATAAATCTCGTGCGCGCCTCCTAAATGCATGGCAGCGACAATCGCAGGGTGGGGTTCGCCATTCACAGGCGGGGCGGAGGCCACGATACGTGGAACCCCTGCAACGGTTGCTGTCAAAACCGACATATGGGCCGATGCGACCATGGGGAACTTGCCTCCCGGCACATAACAACCAACTGATTGCACGGGTATGTTCTTATGGCCCAAGATGACACCGGGCAGTGTTTCAATTTCGACGTCGGTCATGGTAGCGCGCTGTGCCTGCGCAAACCGGCGGATTTGTGTTTGGGCAAATTTGATATCGTCCATATCGCGGGTCGACACTTTTTGCATTAAAGCAGTAATTTCAGAAGGGCTAAGGCGAAAATCTGGGCGCTCAAAATTGTCGAATTGCAAGGATAAAGCCCGCACGCCTGCATCCCCCTCCTTTTCAATTTTTGTCAGTGTTGCTTCGACCGTTGCGCGGATGCGCAGATCGTCACTGGCCTTGTCGGCTTCGGATCTGCCAGATTTAAGATAGATAATTGCCATGCGACGTCCTTAAGATGTGTTCCAGTCATAATTTGCCACGGGCGTCTTTGCCATTAGACGAAGATGCGCGGCTTTGATGTGACTTGTTATAGCGCGATCCACCCAAAGGAAAGATCACATGAGATCCAGCTCTAAGCCGCGTAGCCCTTTAAGGTGATTCTACCTAGTCGCATTTTATCGTAAGTTTTTTGGTTTTTCGTCTTTTTTCAACAAGTAGGCTCCCTTTGCAGTCTTTTGGGGTATCGCTAACAAGCCCTTTTTGCTGCATTGGTAAAAAAAGAAAACCAATTGGGGTTGAATGAGATCGGAAAATCATAAATAAACTCTTACGAATAAAATCATTTGAGTTAATATAAAACTCTTAGAACACTTCAGTGGAGGAAGTAATGAAAAGACGTAATTTCTTGACACAAGCCGCACTTGGCACAACCGCAGCTGCCTTGGCGACACCCGCTTTGGCAGGCAGCCATGGCGCGACAAAAACAATGACTATCGTGTCGACATGGCCACGCGACTTTCCTGGTTTGGGAACTTCCGCTCAGCGCTTTGCCGAGCGTGTAACCAACCTGTCAAACGGTGCAATTACAACAGAATATTTTGCTGCTGGCGAGCGTGTTGGTGCATTTGATGCGTTTGACGAAGTTGCTTCTGGCAACTCCCAGGCTTACATCGGCGCTGACTATTACTGGACAGGCAAGCACCCTGCTTACGCGTTCTTTACATCGGTTCCATTCGGTTTGACCCACCCCGAGCATTCGGCATGGATCAAATTTGGTGGTGGCCAAGCCCTTTGGGACAAGCTTTCAGGCGAATTCGGCATTAAACCATTGTTGGTTGGTGCAACTGGTACGCAGGCTGGTGGCTGGTTTAACAAAGAGATCAATTCGGCTGATGATTTCAAAGGCCTAAAAATGCGTATCCCAGGCTTGGGCGGTAACGTTCTTGTGAAATTGGGTGCCTCGACTGTGTCGCTGCCTGGTGGTCAAATCTATGAAAACCTGGTGTCAGGTTCGATCGACGCTACTGAGTGGGTTGGTCCTTACAATGACTATTTCATGAAGTTTTATGAGGCCGCTAAATATTACTATACCGGCGGCATGCATGAGCCAGGTTCCGACTTGGCGTTGGGCGTGAACAAAGCTTGGTGGGATACCTTGTCACCATGGGAGCAATCGATCATTGAAGCTGCATCGGAACAAGAAGCAGCGGCTATGTACGAAGAAGCAATCGCTCTTAACGGACCCTATCTTAAAAAATTGGTTGATGAGCAAGGCGTTCAGGTTAGATCATTTAATGATGATACTTGGGACGCAATGTACGCTGCTTGGGAAGAAGTTTTGGAAGAAACTCGCGCCCACTCGCCTTTGGCTGCTGAAATTGCAGATGCCTACGTTGCTGCAATTGAAAGTGAAGGTGGTTTCTTGGCCAAATTCGAAGTTGAATTTGTCAATCAACGCAACCGCGTGATGGGTTTGGATTGATTTAAACCAAACGGGAATGGGGGGGCGATAGCCCCCCTTTTTTTCATATATTAGGGTCTTGGGAGTTATCGGATGAATGATCGCAGTGTTTCGCGATCGGGCACTTTGAGTGCCCGAATGTTTGCTTGGATTGTTATCGGGACTTTAGTGGCGTTTTTTGTTAATAATGTTTTGCTTGTCGCGTTTGATTTTCCTCCCATTGGATTTGGAAACGACAGTGAGGGAAGCAATATGATCCAACTGGCCATTTATGGCGCTGGAGTGATTTTTGGTATTGGTAAAGTGTTTTCTCACTCAGAGGACACCTTGCGTCAAGATGCAGAGCTTGTGACAAACATTAACCGCACGATCATTCGGATTTGTTTTTGGATTGTTTTATTAACTGGCGTTGCAGACGCTCTTTTGGCCTTTATGCGCGTTGAAAATCTACTGATATATTTCGTAGATAAGAAAACAGTAGCAAGTTTGGGCTTTCCTAATTTTGTCGTGCCCTACGTTCATGCGCCGTTGATGGTGCTTGGGGTTGTGCTTGGACTTTATACGCGAACACTTGGTTTTTTCTGGCTGGCACTAATGATTGTAGCCGCCGAATTAATGATCGTGCTAACGCGCTTTGTCTTTTCTTATGAGCAGGCCTTGATGGGCGACTTGGTGCGCTATTGGTATGCCGCTTTGTTCTTATTTGCCTCGGCCCATACGCTTTATGACGAAGGTCACGTGCGCGTTGATTTACTTTATGCCAATTTTGCGCGACGTACAAAAGGCTACACCAATTCTATTGGGTCTTTGGTCTGGGGTATTTCGACTTGTGTAGTGATTTTATTTATCGGCATGGGATCGAAGCAATCGATCATAAATAGCCCACTCGCGGTTTTCGAAGTGACACAAGCAGGAAATATTGGTATGTTTATTAAGTATCAGATGGCCGCTTTTCTGGCAATTTTCGCTGGCACAATGCTAATTCAATTTGTGTCATATTTCCTTGAGTCTATTGCCGATATCAGAAATGAACCTGGCGCACGCGTCACCGCAGCCGTTGTCCAGTGAGGTAAATCATGGAACTTTTCTTTTTACTTGTCTTAGTCGTTCTGATGATCACCGCCTTGGGCTCGGGCTTTCCAGTGGCTTTTGCTTTGCCGGGCGCAGCAGTAATATCGGTTGGACTTGCAGCTGCAACGGGCATGATCTTTACGGGTAATCCTGATGCCTATTTCCATACAGGCGGGCCCTATCAGTGGCTTTCGGCTGGTGTAACCAACCTGCGCGGAGTTTATTGGGAAGTCGAGCGCGACACGTTGATCGCTATTCCCCTGTTTATTTTCATGGGCATCATGCTTCAGCGCTCTAAAATCGCCGAAGATTTGCTAATGACTATGGCACAACTATTTGGCCGGGTTCCAGGGGGTTTGGGTATTTCGGTGGTTTTCGTGGGCGCTATTTTAGCCGCTACGACGGGGATCGTGGGAGCGACTGTGGTGGCCATGGGCCTGATCTCACTTCCTGCCATGTTACGCAATAACTATTCAAAAAGCTTGGCATCGGGAACAATCGCAGCTTCCGGTACTTTGGGCCAGATAATTCCGCCCTCAATCGTATTGATCATTTTGGCCGACCAATTGGGTTCCGCTGCTGATCAGGCTGGTACCATACGTAAGTTGTTGTATAAAGATGCCACTGGCGAAGTGAATATGCCATCTTTCTTTGATGTAACATCAACTTCTGCGGGCGAGATGTTTTTAGGTGCCCTTGTGCCCGGCTTGTTGCTTGTAGCGCTTTATATGATTTACATTTTGGTTTTTGCCATCTTTAACCCTTCAAAAGCACCCTCCGTACCTTACGAGGGCGACTACGATAGCGGCTTTTGGATTAAGGTTTTCACCTCTCTTGTGCCACCACTTGCACTTATCTTTTTGGTGCTTGGCTCGATCATTACAGGCATTGCAACGGTAAACCAAGCGGGTGCGATTGGGGCTGCCGGTGCGCTTACGATGGCAGGCTATCGGCTCTATGAGGGGCATAAGTCCACATATTATCCCGTTATGCTTGGGCTGATATCCTTGGTTCTCTTGACCATTAGTTTGTCAAACTTCCCGATGAATGCAAAGAATATCACAAATGGATCAGATTTGTTTGGGATCTTGCTTGGTACGTTTGCGACAGGCCTTTTGGTAGTTTCACTGGTTTGGAGTTCAGTGCGGGCCTTTCGTATTGACGACAGCTTGCGCACTGTGATGATGGAGACAGCCAAGACAACTTCGCTTGTCTTTATCATCTTGCTAGGTGCGGCAATGTTGACGGCAGCCTTCCGTGCCTTTGGTGGAGAGGAGATCGTTCGCCATTTCCTGGTGACTTTGCCAGGTGGCTTTTGGTTCCAATTCTTCGTTGTTATGGCAGTTATCTTCGTCTTGGGGTTCTTTTTGGACTTTATCGAAATTGCGGTTGTGGTAGTGCCAATTGTTGCACCAATCTTGCTGGCCAATCCTGAGGCTAATGTTACGGCCGTTTGGCTTGGTGTTATGATAGGTTTGAATATTCAAACATCATTTTTAACACCGCCCTTCGGCTTTGCACTGTTCTATCTACGTGGTGTTGCCCCAGCGATAGTGCGTACGGTTGATATATATAAGGGTGTTGTACCCTTTATCGGCCTGCAGCTAATGGCATTGGTCATTGTCGCCTTAATGCCATCCTTGGTAAATTATCTGCCAAATCGGTCAAGTCTTTTGGCGGAATCTTCGCCCCCACCGCGCAATCCAAGGCTGCAATATTGCTTGGATGAATATAATCATGGTTTTGCCAAAGATTTTGGAGCGGATTTGCGCGCAAATCTTTCGCCTTTGGCCTCGCTTGAGGCAAAAGATTTGCCAAAGTCGGTGGCCAAATTCATGCAAGAGGGGGTTAAAGGCCTTGATGCAACATATGCAGCACTTGACGCTATCTTTGTAGCTGAAGACGCTATTAATAATTCTGCCGGCGCTTATAGGCCCGTCTTGACCCAAGTGCGGAAAGTCGAAAAAGAAATCAGACTACTTGAAAGCGAAAATCAGCGCGATGCGCAGGCGATTTCGCGGATGTCAACGGCCGAAAGTAACGCGGCCCGTTTGGCACAGTTGCAGGGAGCAATTGCTGGAAATGAAGCCAAGATTGCTGAGTTCCGCTTACAGATCCCAAATGACTGGAAAAGTACGTTTGGCGCGTTTCACGATATTTTGAATACTGAAGAAAAAGCTCGCAGTGATTATCGTCGCCTTGCAGATAATACTTATGGTGCTTTTGAAGACATGGCAAAGTTTTTGGCCTCGAGTTCAGAATTCACAGCCTTGGACGACCGGATTACTGCGCTAAAATCTCAAATCGAAACTGACAATTTAAAAACTCTGTCAAAAGAGGTCAAAACGTTGGCTGCCGATTTTGGAAAGCTGAAAAGTGGTGGCGAAGTGAAAAGTTCGCTAGAAAAATTGCAAAAAGCTATGGCTAAATCCAAACCAGATTTGGCTGCAGTTTCGCGCGAATATAGCGTCGCGATGACAGCCTTTGATGTGGGTGTTGCCTTCTTTGAGGGGCCTGCCGCTACCATCACGCAGGTTCTGGCGCAAGTTGAACCCCAACTCAAAGTTTCAGTGGGAGCGCGCCAACAAGATAAGCTGACCCGTGAACAGGCTTTATCGATAGCAGCTTGTTCATCCCACCATCGAGATGTCTCTCTCAACTTCTGATAAAAAGGCGCTTTTGAAAGAAAGCGCCTTTTCTTTGCGGCATCGTGAAAAGGTGAACCATGCTTAATACAGCTTACGGCTATCAGGGCGGCTTTAGCGCGCCGCATCGTTTGGCAACGCTTACGGGACAAAATGTTTTGGCCAAGGGCGGTAGTGCAATTGAGGCAATGGTTGCGGCCGCCGCGACGATCGCAGTTGTATATCCACATATGAATGGTATCGGCGGCGACGGATTTTGGATCATCAAACGCAAGGGCGAAGCCCCCATAGCGATAGAGGCTTGTGGCCAAGCAGCGGCCCTGGCTACGCCCGAATGGTACGGCGCCCAAGGTCACCACAACACAATCCCTACCCGTGGCGGATTGGCCGCATTAACAGTGCCGGGCACAATTGGTGGCTGGCACGCGGCCTTAAGTCTGGTTGATCCTAGGCGAGCATTGTCTTTGTCAGATTTGCTGAGCGACGCGATCCACTACGCCAAAACAGGAATTGCGGTGTCTGGAAATCAGGCTGATTGCACGGCACAAAAACTTGACAGCTTAGCCCAAGTACCCGGCTTTGCCGCGCAGTTTTTGATTGATCATAGGCCTCCCAAAGCAGGTGATAAAATGGTGCAAGCCGCTTTGGGCCAGACACTGGCCCATTTGGCAGAAAATGGATTGATGGACTTTTACCAAGGTCGCATCGCCCAAAAACACGCGAATTATCTTGAAGCCAACGGCAGCCCCTTGCGGGGACAGGATTTCGCGCAATATCAAGCGCGCATCACCAAACCTTTACAGGTCACAACCTCGCTTGGGCAGCTTTACAATATGACTGCCCCCACCCAAGGTGTCTCGTCGCTGATGATTTTGGCGCTGTTTGATCGTTTAAAGGTCGAAAAAGCCGAAAGTTTTGCCCATTTACATGGTCTGATCGAAGCCACTAAACAGGCCTTCATCCAACGTAATTCTGCCCTTGGCGATCCGCGCAATATGCAAGTGTCGGCGCAAGATTGGCTTTTGGATGAAAACCTTGACCAAAAAGTGGCGGCGATTAACTCTGAAAAAGCCATGGCTTGGCCCTATGTACCCTCAGAAGGAGATACTATCTGGATGGGGGCAAGCGACGCAGAGGGTACCGTTGTAAGCTTCATCCAGTCTGTATTTTGGGAGTTTGGATCAGGACTGACCTGCCCCGAGACGGGTGTCTTTTTCCAAAATCGTGGAGCGGGCTTTAGTTTGGCCGCAGGGCCCAATCAGTTATCTCCCGCTCACTACCCATTTCATACGCTTAATCCCGCCATGGCGCATCTGTCTGATGGGCGCGTCATGGCTTACGGTACTATGGGTGGCGAAGGCCAACCCCAAACCCAAGCCGCCGTCTTTAGTCGCTATGCGCAATTTGGACAAAGCTTGCAAATGGCCGTCACCGCGCCGCGCTGGCTTTTAGGACGCACTTGGGGAGATAATACAACCTCTCTTAAGCTTGAGGGGCGCATCGCCCCCGACCTTGTCAAGGCGCTTTTGCGTGCAGGACACCATGTTGAGATGATTGATGATTATTCAGATTTGGCAGGCCATGCTGGTGCAGTTGTTTTGCACTCTTCGGGTCTTGTTGAAGCCGCTAGCGATCCACGGTCTGATGGATGTGCATTGGCCCATTAGGGCCTAGGAGAAATGATGCGGCAACGACCAGCAATTTTACAAGCAGCTATTTGGATGTCGGGCGCGATTGTGTCTTTTTGCTCAATGGCGGTCGCAGGTCGGGCGGTGAGTATTGAACTAGATACGTTTGAGCTTATGACATATCGATCGATGATTGGCCTGACCTTGGTACTGATTATCGGTAGTCTCACGGGAAGTTTAGGTCAGATCACCCGCCAGTCTTTAGGTTTACATTTCTTGCGCAATATCGCGCATTTTGCGGGCCAGAATATGTGGTTTTTTGCTGTTACCGTCATTCCGTTGGCGCAGGTGTTCGCGCTTGAGTTTACATCCCCCCTTTGGGTCACGCTATTGGCCCCGCTTGTCTTGGGCGAGCGTTTGACTAAAATGCGGGTCTTTGCGGCCTTTATGGGATTTGTAGGTATCATAATTGTCGCGCGCCCTGATGTAATTGAGTTAAACTTGGGTGTCGTGATGGCAGCTTTGTCTGCGATTAGCTTTGCAGGTTCAGCGCTGTTCACCAAACTTTTGACTCGCGGTCAAACAATCATATGTATCATGTTTTGGTTGACGCTGATGCAACTTTGTTTTGGCATTATTTGTGCTGGCTATGATGGGGATATTGCGTTGCCTTCGGCCACGACCTTGCCTTGGCTTGGGTTGATCGGCTGTGCGGGGCTTCTGGCGCATTTTTGTTTGACCAAGGCGCTGTCTATCGCGCCTGCAGTCGTGGTTCTTCCAATTGATTTTATCAGACTGCCGCTTGTCGCCTTGATAGGTGCGCTTTTTTACGCAGAGAAGGTGGGGCTTTCGGTCTATATCGGGGCTTTTATCATCTTTTCGGCCAATTATGCCAATATCTGGTTTGAAAGCCGCAAACAGGCGTAGGCGTAAATGAAATTAGGTATTTTCTTTTTGATGCTAGGCTACGGGCTTAGCCAATTTTACCGCAGTTTTTTGGCGGTTTTAAGCCCTGCCTTGGCCGAAGATCTGGGGGCATCAGCAGCAGATCTGTCTTATGCGTCGGGGATTTGGTTTTTGGTCTTTGCGGCGGCGCAATTACCCATAGGCGTTGCGCTTGATCGTTATGGACCACGTTGGATCAGTGTTATTTTAGTTGCCATCGGCGGCGGCGGCGGTGGGGTTATGATGGCTTTGGCCCATACGCCCAAAGATATAACCCTTGCGATGGCTTTTTTGGGGTTGGGGGGCGCGCCTGTTTTGATGGCGGCCTATTTTATTTTTGCGCGGGCCTATCCAGCGGCGCTTTTCTCGACTCTTGCTGGTGTCATTATTGGCGTGGGGTGTTTTGGAAATTTGGCAGGATCGGCGCCTTTGGCCTTTGTGGTTGCTCAAGTAGGATGGCGGGCCGCGATGGGTGGTGTAGCTTTAATGGCGATTGGGGTCGCTGTGGCTTTAGCCTTTGCACTTTCAAACCAGAACCCCACACCAAAACCGGTGGGGCAGGCTCTAGGATCGGCGGGTTTGCTTAGCCTATTTAGAAATAAGCAGGTTTTGCTTATTTTGCCGATGATAATAGTAAATTATGCCCCCAACGCAGCGGTGCGCGGTCTTTGGGCAGGGCCATATTTGGCTGATGTATTTGGTATGGATGCGCAGATGATTGGGAACGTCACAATGGGCATGGCGCTGACAATGGCGGTGGCCTGTTTCGCCTTTGGTCCGCTTGAGCGTTTGATAGGCTCAAAAAAGATACTTATTTTGGGGGCAAATACTATCGGCGTTTTGGCCTGCGCGGTGCTTTGGGCTTGGCCTGACAGCGCGTGGCAAATTTCGGCGCTGGCCTTGGCCGCGTTGGGTTTTTTTTGTTCGACCTATCCTGTCATCATGGCACATGGACAACGTTTGGTGCCTGCACATCTCACAGGCCGGGGGATCACGCTTTTCAATTTTTTTTGCATTGGTGGTGTGGGATTGATGCAATTTGCCACGGGAAAAATGGCTGCTATGATGCCCGCAGTCTTTTTAGGCACGCCTGACTTTTATGCGATGATCTTTGCCAGCTTTGGATTGGTTTTGGCGGTGGGCACTGTGATTTACGCTTTCGCGTTAGATCCTAAAACGTCTTAAAACCCGCCCACGCGATATTCGGCCAAACGATCTTGAATGCGGCGCAAGTGATAATGACCTTCGGCTGCTAAAAGGCCCAAGCGTCCGTAAACAGGCGCTTTTTTGATTGCGTCAAAACTTGCGATCTCGCTTTGTAGACCGCAAAGATGTTGCGCTAAGACCCGCCCTGCCACAAATCCTGTGTTCATGCCGTGCCCGCCAAAGCCCGCTAAAGCAAAGCTGCGCGGCCCCAAAGCGCCTACATAGGGCATGAAGTGGCGAGCATACGCCATGTTGCCCGACCAAGCAAAATCAAAGCCGATTTCTTGGCTTTGCATGGCCTGTGCAAGATCAGGCAGATGCGCTTTGATATCGGCCAGAGCGGTGCGAGCGATGGTTTCAGAGCTTGGCTTTGATACTGCAGAAATGCCCATACCCCACAAAAGCCGCCCGTCTGGTAGACGACGAAAATAATTTCCTGCGCGCCGATCATCGCCCAGTGCCAAATGAGTGGGGATATGCTCGTCTAAAAGAGTGCTCATCGGCGCGGTCACAGAGATGAAGGTTCGGATTGGTAATAAAAAACGCGAGAGCATCGGGGGCTTGGTATCTCCGTAACCTCCCGTTGCCCAAATGATATTCAGTGCGCGAAATCTGTGTTCTGTCGGACCCAGGGTGACATTTACATAACCTGCCTTAGGGCTAAGGCTGCATTGCGCCTCATGTCCTTCAATCAATGTGACGCCGGCGGCCATACAATCTTGCGCCAACAATCTCATAAAGTTGAGTGGGTGAAAATGAAAACCCACTGGGTCAATATGGCCCGCCAGATAGCGGGGTCCTTTGATGAAACGCGACAGGTCTTTGGCTTTAAGCTCGTGCCCCTCTGGGGCGGAAAGGGTCAGGTTCAAAATTCCTGCCTTTGCCATTGCCGCGTGATAGGCGGGGCTAAAGGCGCGGGCGCGCATCGCGTCGCGTCCCTCAATAGCAAGCGCTTCAAGCACTTGCGCGTGGCGTGGCCCCACGTCGTTGATCAGGCGGCTTTCAGGGGCAGCCCATCCAGCCGAACAAAAGCCACCGTTACGCCCAGAGGCGCCGGTGGCTATTTCCTTGCTTTCGATGACAATGACTTTTGCTCCCAGCTCGGCCAAATGCAATGCTGCAGATAGGCCCGCAAGGCCCGCCCCCATGATTGCCACATCATAATCGGCGCTTATTGCGCCAAGATCATGGGTTTGGGGGGCGGTGATGCCTGTAGCCTCGTACCAAGTGCCATACCATTTCACGCGGGGCGTTTTAATCTTCTGCATGTCCGCGCGATTTATTGACAACACGGTCAAGTGCCTTGATCCCCGAAGCCGCAATCAGCGTCAGTAAAACATAGACCAAAGCCGCCGAGTTGAAGGGCTCAAAGGCCAAGAAACTTTGCGCTTGGAATTCGCGCATACGTTGGGTCAAATCGCGTACAGACAAGATCGAGACCAGCGACGTATCCTTGAGCATAGCAATGAATTCATTACCCAAAGCGGGTAAGACAATCGCAATCGCTTGGGGTACTACTATAAATCTCGCCACATGCCACTCACGCAGCCCCATTGTGCGGGCCGCCTCTATTTGGCCTTTGGGAATTGCTTCGATTCCAGCTCGAAAAATCTCAGCCATATATGCTGAATAGCCGATGGCAATGGCAATAATACCTCGCGTCATCATTTGTAGATCTAAATAGCCGTTTGATGCTGATTTAAGCGCCCCTGCTAACGGTAGGCCGACATAAAGAATGATCACGAGCATGGGAATACCGCGTATAGTGTCGACAAAGAAATTTGCAAATACCACCAAAGGATGGGTTGTCGTTATAGCGCCAACTACTCCCAATAAAACGAATAAAACCCCTCCGACGAAGGCAATGGTAGCTGCGGTTTTATCGGCTGGGGGCAGGTATGTCTTTTCCCAAATTAATGGCAGGTCACCAGCCAATTCGGGGGGCAAGACTGCCGCGGTAATACGACCGGACTTCAAAAGCTGTGTGGCAGTGTTATTGTCTTGCAGGGAGCGCACCTTAAAGGGCTGATCGGGCACAATCTCAAGGAACTCGCCGTAGCGCACCGTATCGATCAGCGAAGATGGCGTTCCTGCAACGATGCCTATGGGCCCCTCAAGAGAGCCTACTAGTACAGCCCGCTCATGGGGCTTGTTGGCTAAATAGACACCCGTGCCAATCATCAAAACACCAGTCACTATAAACGCTTTGATCATCATCTCAGACGGGGCGAGCTTGCCTAAATAGGCCCAAAGCAAGCCCAAGATTGATGCGCCCAAATAGGCGAAAACCGCAGCGCGGAGAGTGACCATTAGGCCTACGGCAAAGCCCGCATAGCCCAGCATGATGATATAAAAGAAAAAAGCGAATTGCGCCAAAATAAGCAGAGATAAAAAAACGAAGCCGCGCCCACCGTGAAGCACGCGCAAAGGTGTCAGCGCCAGGGCCGCGCAAAGCGCACTAAAGGCCGCGCCATAGGTCAGGGCTTGGCTTATTTTGCTGAGGAAATAAACGTCATACCCCTCGGAGAGGGTGAAAGATTGATCGACAATCACGATCCATTCGGTCGTGCGCGGATCAAAACTATTGACCACCAAGGAAATCAGATACGGCTGCACGTAGGCGCTGTTCGCCAAATATAAAAGGGCAAAGGCCTGTAGGGCAAAGGCGATCAAACCACGCTGACGGCATTTTCTAGCAAAATCAATGTCTTGATCGATACCCGATGATTTCATCAGCTGCAACGCGCCCCAAAAGCCAATTCCCGCGGTCACCGCAAAAAGCGTAAATGACCCCAAAAGTTGCGGCGCGTTGTCTTCGATGCCCAAAACTGCCCGGAGCGCTGCGCCATAATTGCGCGCGGTTAGAAGAGCATAAATAATAAAGGGTGAAATGGCCATGAACACCAGATTACTGGCGCGCATATTTCTAAGCCAAAGATAAACAGACGTCATTGGGCACTTTCAAAAAAATGGCCAAAGGGTATAAGCCCTTTGGCCAGTCCATCTTATTTAGGCCACCATTTTAGAACCAATTGGTTCAAAGTGCCATCGGCTTTGATCGCTGCAAGACCTTCATTGAAAGCATCTTGTATGCCGTCCCCTTCTTGGAACACAAGTCCAAGTGGGTCTGAGGACAGACCAGTGATTTCAACGGCCAACTCTCCCGCGAACTCTTGCTCGTAAGCCGCAGCAGACGTTGAGTCGATGATCACACCGTCCGCATCGCCGTTGCGCACAGCAACGACGGCGTTGTTGAAGCTGTCAAATAGTTGCAGGTTGTCTCGGCCAACCAGTTCTTCGCCCAATTGAGCGTTGGTTGTGCCATTTTGCGACGCCAAGCGTAATGCGCCTGATTTAAAATCGTCGATTGTTTTGCCTGCATCTTCGACACGCATCAAAACGCCTTGCTGAACCACGATATAAGGGTCAGAGAAGTCTACGATTTTGTCGCGCTCTTCCGTGATCGAAACGCCTGATACGACCATATCAAACTGACCATCGGCAAGCGCCGCAAAAATGCCGTCCCAAGCTGTGGTCACCCAGTTGGCCGAGCAGTTTATTTTTTCACAAATAGCGGCTACGACGTCAACGTCAAAACCTTTGACCACGCCATCTTCGATGAATTCATGTGGTGGATAGGTTGTGTCTGATCCGATGTTCAACACACGGCCAGCTAGATCGGCGGCAAAGCTCGGCATGGCCATGGATGTGGCCAAAAGAGCGCCAAGAAGTATTTTTTTCATTTACAAACTCCTGTTGGTTAGATGGCCTTGCAGCCATCGGTGTTACTACATTGGTTAAGCATTGAGGTGTGGTCAAGGACTGCCTCCATGTCAGGGGCATTAAACTATGTTTTAGTCACAATTTACCCTTTGGTCTTTGCTCTTTCCGGGTGGAAGCCTAAGGTTTGAAAAATTAAAAGTGATTCTTGCAGGTACTAAATGAACAGAACGATTCTTTCCCACGATAATCTTCACCCGACCATAAAAGACAAAGTGGCAGGCTTTCATCACGCTACTATAGCCGAGTTGCGAGATGCCGTGGCCCAGCACCGTATCGTGGTGGTGGGCATGCGCTATAATGACGCCGTATGGAAAGCGCGCAAAGTGCTAACCAAAGCGGGTTTGGATTTTCATTATTTGGAATATGGCAGCTATACGTCACAATGGCGCAGGCGGCTGGCTCTTAAAATGTGGTCAGGTTGGCCGACTTTTCCAATGGTTTTTGTAGATCAAGCCTTGATTGGCGGGGCCAGTGATCTAGTAGCCTTATTGAATGCGGGCCAGATCACCCTGCAAAAAAAATAAGCTGACTAAACATGCCTAAGATTAAGCCCATTATTTTTGATTGGGCGGGAACAGTGATCGATTTTGGATCTTTTGGTCCGGTGGTGTCATTTGTTTGCGCCTTTGCGTAGTTTGGCATCACGTCAACGGGTGATCATGCCCGGGTAGCGATGGGCCAACTCAAATGGGCCTATATTCGGACGATGCTAGCAATACCGAAAATTGAGGTCGTTTGGTGTGGCAAATATGGTCGTTCGCCGACATAAGCCTATATTGACGCCGTTTAATTGTATGTTTGTGCCCTTAAATGAAGCGATAGTGACTGATTATGCCCAATAGGTTCCGGGGGCAGCGCAGACCATGGCGTTGCCAAGGGGGCGAGATGTTAAAATCAGGTCGACCACGGGGTATATACGCTCAATGATCACGCGGCTATTGCCGTTTGCTACCGCACAAGGCTTTGTGCCGCTCAATTTGATTTGAGGGGATGATCTGTCTGGAACAAAGCTAGGCCCCTTGGGCATGCATCAATGCTTTGTTGATTTAGCGGTTTATTCACCACACTCTTTTGTGAAAGTTGATGACACCGCGCCTGGCGTTGCGGAAGGAGAGGCGACGGCTGCGATCACGGTAGGTGTGGCGACGTCAGGAAATTTTGTTGGCCATACGGGGGAAAGTTTGGCCGCCTTGCCGTAGGGTGCCCGCGAAGAGTTGCGCGATCAGGCTTATCGCGCTCTAAGGGCCGCAGATCATGTGATCGATACTATCTCTGATCTGCCCGATCTTATTGCTGTGCTAAGACGCTAAGTGGCGCGCCTTGCGAAGGCGGGCTGTTTGGGCTGCAGTAAATCGAATGCAATGTTTGTAAAATAGCCGCGACCTCGGGGCCCTTAAGGCCATTATAGATCGTTTGCTGATCACGCCGTGTTTGCACCAAGTCGGCCTCACGTAGGATTTTTAGGTGATGCGAGATGGCGGGTTGTGAAAGGCCAGATAAATCAACCAAAGCCTGCACAGACTTTTCCCCCATCAAAAGATTGCACAAAATCTGCAACCGAACTGGAGAGGAAAGCATAGCCATTAAATTTGCAGCCTGCGTCATTTTGTCGGCCAGGTCATTGGGGTCCATCGTATATTTAAGGTCTTGTATATTCATATTAACTTATATATATAATGTCTTATATAATGTCAATACTTCATCGCTTGCTTCGTGACGTATTTTACCTCTGCACAAAGAAGAAGGACTTCAAAATGACTGAATTTACACCTTACTTGTCACTGATTGGGGGCGTCTTGATTGGCCTTGGTGCGGTGATTTTTATGGCCGCCAATGGACGAATCGCCGGCATGACTGGTATTTTGACGGGCGTTTTGCCGCCGGTTTCGAAAGATTGGGCTGTGAGGGCTGCCTTTTTGGCGGGAGCGGTTGTGGCGCCTATGATCTATGTTGCTCTTGGCAATGACATTCCCTTCTCTGTTCCCCCTTCGGCTTTGATGCTGGTCTTGGGTGGCTTTTTGGTGGGGTTAGGCGTCTTTTTCGGTGGGGGTTGTACCTCCGGACATGGGGTTTGCGGCATGGCGCGGTTTTCGGTACGCTCATTCATCGCGACCTTGTCCTTTATGGTGACAACCTTTGTTACCGTTTTTGTCATCCGTCACATGTTGGGGTTATAAAATGTTGAAATATATTTCTTCTGCCATTGCGGGCGGCGTTTTTGGGTTTGGGATTGCGATCTCGGGCATGGCCAATCCTGCGAAAGTTTTGAATTTCTTTGATATATTTGGTACGTGGGACCCTAGCTTAGTGTTTGTTATGGGCGGTGCGATGATCACCGCTTTGATTGGCTATCGTTTAGTGTTTGGAGTGCAAAAACGCCCGCTTTTTGAGGTGAGCTTCTCCCTGCCCAGCGCCAAACAAATCGACCGCCGCCTTATTTTGGGTTCGATCGTGTTTGGTATTGGCTGGGGTATCGCAGGATTTTGCCCAGGCGGTGCCATTCCTACCTTTGGGTTAGGTCATTCTGAGTCCTACATTTTTATAGCCTCTTTGGTGGTGGGTATTTTGGTTGCACGGCGCATTAACCCATTTTTCCTGGCGAAATAACGAAGTAAGGAATTTTCTCGATGCCAGTGTTTACCCCAAATATGACCCTAAAACCTGAAGTCACAGGCTTTTTTGATCCTGACACCAATACAATCAGTTATGTGGTCAAAGATCCAGATAGCGCCTCTTGTGCGGTGGTTGACAGTGTAATGGATATTGATTACGCGGCCGGCCGCATTGCTTATAAGCATGCTGACCGCTTGATTGAGTTCATCACCTCAAACGGCTTGAAACTTGAGTGGATCATCGAAACCCATGTTCATGCTGATCATTTGTCTGCTGCACCCTATTTGCAGCAAAAATTGGGTGGCAAAATTGGGGTCGGTGAGCAGATCTTAGTTATCCAGGAAACCTTTGGTAAGATATTCAACGAAGGCACTGAGTTTCAGCGTGATGGGTCGCAATTTGATGCTTTGTTTAAGGATGGCGATAGCTATAAAATTGGCTCAATGGATGTGACCGCAATCTATACGCCAGGTCACACGCCAGCGTGTATGGTACATGTGGTCGGAAATGTGGCCTTTGTGGGCGATACGTTGTTTATGCCAGACGGTGGCTCTGCCCGCGCCGACTTTCCCGGCGGTGACGCGGCTACCCTTTATGACAGCATTCAAAAATTGTTAACATTGCCTGATGAGATGCGTTTGTTCATGTGTCATGACTATGCGCCAAATGGACGTGAAATTGCATGGGAAACGACCGTGGCTGAAGAGAAGGCCCATAATATCCACGTGGGTGCAGGCAAAACGCGCGAAGATTTTATAAAGTTCCGGACCGAGCGCGACGCGTCGTTGGCCATGCCGCGGTTGATTATTCCGTCCTTGCAAGTAAATATGCGCGCAGGTGACGTGCCCAAAGACAATGACGGTAATATGATGCTTAAAATCCCCGTTAACAAACTTTAATAGGGCCTTCAGGGCCCGTTTTATCATGGTGCGCGTGATTTTGGTCACGTCGCACATGATTTAGTATTGGATTAAACTATGGATCGAAAACCCTTTGTTGGCGCCTTTGCGCGCTACCTACCTATTCTTGAATGGGGTCCTAAATATACCAAAGATGCGCTGACAAACGATCTTTTGGCAGCTGTCATTGTAACGATCATGTTGGTGCCACAATCGTTAGCTTATGCGCTTTTGGCCGGCTTACCAGCAGAGATGGGGATCTATGCTTCGATCGTACCGATTGTGCTTTATGCCATTTTTGGTACTAGTCGCGCGCTTGCGGTGGGGCCTGTGGCGGTTGTATCTTTGATGACGGCTTCGGCCGTGGGCAAGGTTGCTGCTTTGGGCTCGATTGACTATGTGACCGCAGCGTTAACTTTGGCCTTTTTATCGGGGTTGATCTTGCTGGGGCTTGGTCTTTTGCGGTTGGGTTTTTTAGCAAATTTCCTCTCGCATCCAGTTATTGCAGGCTTCATCACCGCATCAGGTATTTTGATTGCGATGAGCCAAGTGAAACATCTCTTGGGGATCAAGATATCTGGCGATACTGTGCCTGAACTGGTCGGGCAAATCATAACCCATCTTGGTCAAACCAACTTTTATACCTTGGGCCTTGGCGTTGTGGGGACGGGCTTTCTATTTTGGGTACGCAAAGGTTTAAAACCGCTGTTGCGTAAGGTGGGTATGGGCGCACGCGCCGCCGAGCTTCTGGCCAAAACTGGCCCTGTCTTAGCGATTTTGGTCAGCACATTGGTAACTTGGGGTTTTGATCTTGTTGGCAAAGGCGTGCAAGTGGTCGGAGAGGTTCCCCAAAGTCTGCCACCGCTGACCGCACCGTCTTTTTCTTTCGATTTAATGGGAAGTTTGCTTGGTTCGGCTTTGTTGATTTCGATCATCGGCTTTGTTGAAAGCATCTCGGTTGCACAAACTTTAGCGGCCAAAAAACGCCAACGGATCGATCCTAATCAAGAGCTTATTGGCCTTGGTGCTGCGAATATAGGTGCGGCCTTTACTGGTGGTTATCCTGTAACTGGAGGCTTCTCGCGTTCGGTCGTCAATTATGATGCAGGCGCTGATACCCCAGCCGCAGGTGCCTATACCGCCCTTGGCTTAGCCTTCGCGGCTCTATTTTTGACGCCTTTGATCTATTTCTTACCAAAGGCCATTTTGGCTGCGACCATCATTGTCGCAGTACTTAGCCTGATCGACTTTTCGATCTTGCGCAAATCTTGGGTGTTTTCAAAACCCGACTTTGCAGCTGTGTCTGTGACCATTTTCCTGACCCTTGTAGTGGGCGTGGAGGCTGGCGTTTCTGCAGGGGTATTGCTGTCGATTGTGATGTATCTTTACAAAACCTCGCGTCCGCATATTGCGGAAGTAGGACAAATCGCGGGCACCGAACATTTCCGAAACGTCAAACGCTACGATGTTATCACCTATCCACATATTTTGACCCTGCGGGTGGATGAAAGTCTTTATTTTGCCAATGCCCGTTTTCTTGAGGATTACATCTATGACGTTGTCGCTAAAGATAGTAAGTTGATCCATGTGGTGCTGCTATGTTCGGCGGTTAATGTGATTGATATGAGCGCGCTTGAAAGTCTTGAAGCTATCAATGAACGCCTTAAATCCACGGGCGTTAAATTCCACCTTTCTGAAATAAAAGGCCCTGTGATGGATCGATTGTCCAAGACCCATTTAATCGCCGACTTGTCTGGCCAAGTTTTCCTAAGCCAACACCAAGCGATTGAGGCGCTTAAGGACTGAAGTCTCAAATCTAAAATAAAAGAAACTGCATTTGTGTCGCCCCAAATGCAGTTTTTTACCAAAGCGGCCGATGTTGCTAGCGCTGCTGATTATAACTACGATGAACCTCAGATACAAGTTGTGTTGGGTTGCACCGCGCCCTGGGCTCGAGCTGCGGGCGTCCGTTATGATTTGGTCGCTTCGGCCGTTTCGACGGCGATTTGAGCTAATTTCACGATAGCCTCATAACTGGTGGCGGTGGCAATAAAGCGGCCATTATGGCAAAAATTGGCCCCTAGCACACCCGAAGCTTTCTCCAATGCCTGCCCGTTAAGCCCCGCCCAAGCGCTTGGCAAGTCGGCCCTAAGGGTGAACTCGTGCGAGGTGCGTCTGATGCCGCCCAACGTCCAATCTGAGTCGCGGGGGGCTATAACAAACAACAAATGATCTGCGCCCGCATCAATCACTGTTTGTAAAAACGGCATATTTTGGGGCAGCTCTAGTATCTGACCCGCACCTGCCTTTTGAATGGACTTTACGACAATCGACTGTGCACGCAAATTGGCATCATATTTTTTCACTATGCTCTCAACCAACTGACGTGCGAGCACTAGGGCTGCGCCAAAAGCTAGATCTTCACTTTCAGGGTCGCGTGCGTCAAATGCGGGACTAAGGCTTTCTAAAAGCTCTGGTAGGGTTAAGGGCGCAAGCGGCCCCGCCACTGAGGGGCTAAGTGCGCCATTGTCCAAAAGATCAATGTAAAGTACGATTTCCTGATCAAACTTCGTATGGATTTGCGAAATATGTTCATGGGGAATGCCTGAGTCGGCCAGGTAGCGGACCCCATAGTGGCGCCATATCAACCCAAATGAGCTGAACGGCTGCCCGTCGTCCCGCAAAGGGGCTCCACGTTGATGATGGTCGAAAATCTGTAAATCTGCATCAAAGAGGCCTCCCACGTCGTAAATAAGATGACCAAAAGCGGGGGTAATCCAAGCCGCATCGCGGCTACGCACAAGGTTTGCTTGAGGAAAAAGCCGCGTCAAGATCACGCTTGATAAAAGCTCATCGGCGTGAAAACCGCCCGAATGTGTGATCAGAGCTGTGATCGTCATCGCCTCTATGCCCAACCATAATTAAAGCTGACCGAGATACGTTCATCTTCTGCCATATTCAGCGGCACCTCATGGCGCAGCCAGCTTTCCCAAAGTAAAACCTCGCCCACCTGAGGTGCAATATAGTAAAAGCTACGCAAGCTGTCGGCACAGTTTTTCAATCGCGTCGGCGCGGCCATCATCATGGCCAGCCGCGGATCTTCAAATTTAATGGCGCTGGCATCTTCGGGCATAGTTACATAAGTCGTGCCCGAAATCACGCTGTGTGGGTGAATATGTGAGGTGTGCACCCCCCCCGGCGCCAGAATGTTGATCCAAAGCGAGTCAATCTTTAGCTTTTTTTCGCCTAAATCAAACTGCAACTCTTTGGCGAAAGCGGCCACATGCTTATCAAGCACTTTTACCAGATCTTTGAAAATAGGAAACGCCCAGGCCAGATTGGCTAGAGACGCATAACTCGTATAGCCAGGATAGCCGTTTTCATCACACCAATTTTGTCCTGCTTCGTCATCCTCGGCGATAGAGAGGCACGAGGTTTCAAGCTCGGCTACGTTAATGGCCTTGCCCTGTTCGGACAGGGCTGCGCGGTAAAGTGGGGTGACGAAAAGGGATGTGATCTGTGGCATCTGCGCTCCGAAATTAACTTTCAAATAGGTTCTGCTTTGCGGCTTGTACATAGTTTTTGCAACCCAAAAAGGCTCGCCGCAACCGAGGGTCCAATGCCAAGAGCAAAAAACAACGTGCCAATACCGACCGTTCCACCCAAAGACCAGCCGATGGCAATCACCATCACTTCAAGGCTGGTGCGTACCAGCGCCATGGGCCGGCCCGTAACTCTTTGCAGGCCTGTCATCAACCCATCACGCGGACCGGGCCCAAGATTGGCGATCAAATAGATACCGCCACCAAATCCCGTGATAATCACACCTAAAATCGACTGTAAAAGCTGTAAGGCCAGATGGTCAAAATGCGGCAAGTAGGGCAGGGCGAACCCCAAGACCAAAGCAATGATCACCGCATTTGCCAAGGTCCCAATGCCCGGCCTTTGGCGCAAGGGTATCCAACAAAGCAAGACTGAAATGCTTAAGATAAAGGTCGAAAGCCCAATGTCTATGCCAGTGACATTGGCAAGTCCTTGGGCAAAAACCGTCCAAGGGCTGACCCCGACCGCGGCAGTGATCAACAGCGCCTCGCCCAAACCGAAAATGGTTAAGCCCAGCACCAAAAACACCAAAGAGACCAAGGGTGGCCTAAGTGACTGTGTTTTTTTTGCGCTCCAAAAGAGGATGGGGACGGATTTGATTTTTAAAAATGATAATGAAAACGCCATGTCCACCTCAGGGTCTGCCCCGAATATAGGCTTTTGCACGGGCAATGATAGCGGTATTCTGTGTCTTTAAAGGCTATTTAGTTTGGGTGCCTTATAAAAAAGGAACACCGCAACCAGCCAGAAAAAAAGTGGAAAGGGTAATTATGAAATAGGGCACGGTGCTTCTTTCTTTGCCTAATTGTGGTGGCCCATCATCTGTTCATGTACCGCTTGCATGCCGCGCGCGGCCAGATCACTGACTTCAAGCGCGTGTTTTTGCAGGGCGGCGACGACCTCAGGATTTCCTGAAGTTTGAATAACACTAACACCAAAATCCGTCGTTTCAATCTCGGTTATTATTTCAGAGCCCTTTTGGAATAAAATATCAAGTGTTGGGCTTTGAATGGGAATTTGGGGATCTTGGCCCTGTTCAACGCGAGTTATCATGCTTGCAACATGGTTCACCAAGGCGCTGCGCAGATTTTCGTCGGGACTTTCGGTTGTAGTTTTGATGCCGTTGGGCAAAAGCTCTACGCTACGCGTTATGTCCTTATGGTTTTGGAACATTGATTTTAGATCGACTACTTCATCTGCAGTTGTGTCTTTTCCATTTAACATGGGCATATCGCCTTCATCATGCATATCAACCTCCATAGAGGCCATATGCGTGCTGTGACCGTCGTAAGACGACTGTGACCAAAAATGCGATGCAACAAAACCGCTGCCAAAGACGATGACTAAACCTATACTCAAGATAAATGCTTTTTTCATGTTTTCTTTCCATTATATTCAACTTAATGAATGTAATTATTAATTGCTACGCTGCAAGGGTAAACTCGCGATAAAGCCCAATTAGGAGCTATTCGAGAAATTTTTAGCGAATTACTTTTGGTCAAAGCGAAAAATGGTGGCCCCAGAAGGAA
>ENA-UOXV01000545-UOXV01000545.1-marine-metagenome-genome-assembly--contig:-NODE-545-length-53972-cov-11.367695_pt1 | contig 53972 bp, 50 predicted proteins | sample MGYA00238165_ERZ766961 | MGnify/ENA primary metagenome ERZ766961 (study PRJEB28924, sample SAMN03173240) | marine metagenome | biome: Marine; feature: Water; material: Subsurface seawater | place: North... | reverse complement strand
TCTCTTTTAATGGAATAATTTTTGTTGGAACCTCATCTTTGATAAATTTTTCCATACCAAAAAAAGTTGTAATAAATTTTTTTTTTTTTAAATATTTAGAGCTCATATTTAGATTGTTAAATGTATTTGATACACCATCAGCTATTTCTGTAAGTTGCATAATATCATTTTTTTCCCCAAGGCCACATTGATATATCTTTATTTTTACAGAATTTTGTTTTTCTATCTGTTCAGTCTTTTTTTTTAATTCTTTAAAATTTTTTTTACTTGGTTCAAAAGCATATATCTTTTTTATTTGAAAAATTTTTAAAAATTCACTGATAGTATCTCCATGATGCGCACCAACATCAATCAAAGTATCAATATTCTTCGGAATTTTTTTTTTTAAAAAAGAATTTTTTTTTTTTTGATAAAAAAAATCAATAATTTTAAATAAATAATGCATTTAAATATTTTCTTTAATTTTTTTTTTCATTATATCTTTATATCTAAAACCGTCTTTATAAAGCGGGTAATTAACACTAATAAGGGGATTATAAGAATAAATTTTATATTCCTTAATTAGCCTGCTAATGTTTCTACCATAAAATATAAGGACTGTAACCATCACTATCATTATAATTTTATTATTTATATTTTTTAGATTACTATTAAATTTTTCTAAAAATATGCTCAATGGAATAAAAAATAAGAAAAAAAATAAATGATATCCACCATACCTTAGAGATGGATGAAGCATAAACCATATTACAAAAATCAACATCAATAATAAAAAGATAACTTTATACTCCCTATTAAATTTTTTTTGAGATTTTGATTTTTTAAATAATAAAATTAATATTAAAGAAACAAAGCTCAATGAATAAATTAAATCAGATACTTTGTTGAAAAAATATCTGTCTATCCAATTATCTACCCAGTTTAAATTTGTTATATAGTTTAATTTATCTACATCATTTAAACTATACCCTGCACCTGATCCAGCTTTTGCCCAGTTTTCATAATGAATTTTCAAATATTCAACGGTATCTAACGTTAAAGACCAAGATACATTAGAAAAACAAGTCCTTTTTTCTGGGAACAAAAGACACCCTGTGTTAAAAAAATTTGTCAACAACACAAATATAAATAATAAAAAACAAAGAAGTAAATTAAGATTAAAAAATAATTTTAATGACTTCGTTATATTAAAGACATGAATAGCTAGTGGAATAAAAAGAATAGCATAAACTAAATAGTAAGTTTTTAAGGAAATAATAATTGTAAAAATTATAGTAAAAATTTTTAAAAAGTTATCATCTATTTCGTTTTTTTTTTTATTAATAAAATAAAGTAAGTTAATTACTAGTAAGATAATTAAGATCATTGCAGATCTATCTGTTCCATGTTCTCCTAATCTGTAAAAAAAAATATTAATAAAAACTAATGAAGATAAACTTAAATATGTAATAAAATTATAATTTTTTTTTATCTCTTTATTAAAAATTAATTTTAAGATTATGTAATTAGAGAATATTAAAATGTAGGCAGGTGATAAATGAAATAAATTATATTTAGCCCCTGGTAAATGAAATAAAGATGATAATAAAAATATTGAAGAATGTGTTTTAAAACCATGGTTCATGTTGCCTAGGCCTAAAGGGTGTACATATTCAGTTAAAGTTAAAATATATGGAAAATGATAATAAAAAAAATCATCATGATTTTTTCCTACTAGTATAAAAACTAGAAATAATAATAATATTAAAAAAAATAGTTTATATTTTTTTTTATCTATATTCATTTTTTTAACATTTGTTAAAAATAAAAATAACCCAGTCATTAAAACTAAAAAATTGAATATAATACTGTGTGCTATAAATTGTGTGCTCGTATAAGAAATTAATAATAATGAAAATATTCCTATTAATCCTTGATAACCCAGATTAGATTTATTAAATCTAATAATTTTATTACTTACAAAAAAACCATAGCCCAGCATGGAAAGTGAAATCAAAGGAAAGTAAATAAAAAGCATAATATCTATTATCTTATAGTTACTATTTTAGTAAAATAGAAAAAAAATTAGTTAAGCAATAATCAAAACTTGACACAAAAGGTGTTTTCTTTTTTTTCATTATAATTCTCAAGTAAGTAAATGCCTCCGATCTTCTAATCCACCATTTACTTGAATATTTTTTTATATTCGCGGTAATTCCATTATAATCGTAGTTATATTTTGTAATTTTTTTATTTAGAATATGACCTTCATTCATATAAAATTTTGAAAAAATACTTAACCTTGCATCAATCTCTAAATGTGAAAAGTTATTTTTATTTATATTTCTAAGAAAATTAGTAAAGAAATTTCTTCTTACTGATATACAACTGGTAGGAAAGATTGTTTCCCAAATAGAATAGTTTTTTGATTTTTTTTTCAAATAAAATTGTTTAGAATCATGTATGGGAATATCAAATAAACAATCTAATTTTCTATTATCTTTAAAATATTGATCAACTGTTTTAAGTTTATTTTTCTTAAAATAATCATCAGCATCTAATAAACAGATTATATTTCCTTTTGATTTTTTAAAACACTCTATAATTCCATTAATTTGGCTTAATGCTCCTGATTTTTTTTTTTTGGAATGATTATTTATTAGTTTTATTTTTTTAAATCTTTTAATAATTTCAATTGAATTGTCTTTAGAGCAATCATCAAATAATATTATTTCATAATTTTGAAAGTTTTGATTGCATGCTGCATGCAGAGATTTTTCCAAAAAATTCTCTTTGTTATAATTTGTTATTAAAATGGATATAAAGTTTTCAGTATTCAATTTATATTCCCCTTGTTCTAAAATATAAATTCATTCAAATTTATACTTATATTTTTTTTATAAATTTTTTTTAGTTTATCAACATTTGCTATTAGGTAAGTCGGTTTAATATTATCTTTAAAAATAATATCTTTTTTATAAAAATTTGAGATACATAACGCAATATCCTTTAGATAAATTTTTTTTCCAGAGGCAATGTTTATTATTCCTTTAATTTTTTTCTTATAAAAATAAATAATAATTTTTGAAATATTTTTCATTGAAATAAAATCTCGGTAATGATTTAAATTATACAAAGTTATTTTTCTTTTAGATTCTTTTATTTTTTTGTTCAAATCTGGTACTAAATAATTTTTTTTTTGATTTTGATTTGCTGTACTAAATATTCTACCAATACAAAATAAACTATCACTATTTTTAAGTTCTTTGATTATATATTTTTCTGCTAATAATTTTGTTCTTCCATAGTAAGAGATTGGGTCAGTTTTATTTTTTTCACCTATTTTTTTTTTTTGAGATGGGTATACGTGAGATGTCGATGCAAAAAAAAACCATTTGATTTTATTTTTTTTAACTTCGTCGGTAATATATTTGGTTGCTACATAATTTACTTCATATGCTTTTTTTATATTATTATTAACCTTTAAAATTGGCACAATTGCTGCCAAGTGGATTATTGCATCAAAATTTCCGTTTTTTATCCATTTTGATATTTTATTTTTATTTCTTATGTCTCCTTTAAAAAATGAATAACTAAAATCAAAATTTAATTTGATTATTTCTCTCCCTAAACTACCTGAGTGACCTGTAATTCCAATCTTAGTTAACATTTAATTTAAGAAATATCATTTATACAATATATTTATTTTAGGTTGTATAAACTATATATGAAAAAAAAAAAAATTAGACCTTTTTTCTCTATTATTACTGTTGTTAAAAATGATGAGTTGAATATTCAAAAAACTATCAAAAGTATAATATCTCAGAAATTTAGAGACTTTGAGTATATTGTCATAGATGGCAAATCTTCAGATAAAACTTTTTCTAAGATTAAAAAATATAATACAAGAATCAATCATATCTCCTCAAAAAAAGATAAAGGTATTTATTTTGCAATGAATAGAGGTATTAAAATTGCAAAAGGAACTTTTTTAATATTTGTAAATTCAGGAGATGTGTTAACAAAAAATGCTTTAAGGAATATCAATAGTTTTTATAAAAAAAACTCAAAAGTAGATTTCATTTTTGGTACAGTTAAACGCTATTATACCACTGGTCCTATTATTAAGTCTGGATATAATAAATTTAGATTACATTATAATTTTGATTTTGCTACATCACATTCAACTGGTTTTTATATTAAGTTACAATCGATTAAGAAATTAAATTTTTTTAATACGCGTTATAAATGTTCAGCAGATTATGATTTATATTATAGAGCCATAATTAAAAAAAATTTAAAAGGTGCTTCAATGAATAGAAATACTGTTATTGGTATTATGAAAAGTGGTGGTTATTCAAGTAAAGTAAGTTTTTGGCAGCACTTACTAGAAGAAACCAAGATTAGATATGATAATAATCAAAATATATTTTTAATCATTGTCATATTTTGTAATGCTGTAATTAAATTTATAATAAAAAAAAACCTAGAGTTCTTTTTTAAAATTATATCTAAATTTTTTTAACCAATTCTTATTAAAACCAAATGACTTATCATCTACAAAAATATCATACGTTGGTTTTCCTAATTTTAATTTATGGAATTTCAAGCCCCATTTTTTTATTTGGTTTAAAGTAAAATTGTAACCTTCTTTATTTGCTAGTTTAATATTATCATTATTTCTTCCCATAAACCTTGCTGTATAAATCAAAATATAATTTTTTTCATAAAGTTGATTGATTAATTCAATCACTTTTTTATTTGGTTTTGATAATTTATAATTATTATTTTTTGTCTTACATATAACTCCATCTAAATCAAAACAGAACTTTTTCATATTTTTACAATAGTATACAAGAAGTTATGAATCAAATTCATAATAATTTCTTTAAAAAAAAGTTTTAATAATATCAATCTCTTTAATTTTTTGAGCTATTTTATGAATTTCAGTTATTTGCTTATTATTATGTTTGTATTTAATAAAATTTGTAAAATGTAAATTTTATTTATTCATTATTTATTTATTCATTTTTTGAAACTTTTAGTCACTACCATCAATCAAATAAAAATCACAATCAAATTTCTTTTTTTAAATAACAAAACATAAGATCAACAAACCGAGGTCTATTAAAAGTAGAATTGAATAAAGTTAAATTCATTTATTTAGTACTAGTTTATCAATAATACTTAAAAGGATAATTAATTGTGATATTTCTACTTGGTTATAGGAACTTGAATTTACCCATAAATTATTCTTACTTGATTTTTTTAATTTATTTTTTTTATTAAATCCTGTTAGTGAAAAAAAACTTATTTTTTTACTGTTACAAAACTTTGCTGCTTCAATCATATTATTAGAATTTCCTGAAGCACTTATCAAAATAATAAGATCATTTTTATCATAATAAATTTTTATTGTTTCTTTTACCCAGTTTTCATAACCATAATCGTTTGCATAGCACGTTAAATGAGTTGAGCTATCAAACGACATACATTTAATTTTTGTATTTTTTGATAAATCATTTGCAAAATGACTTGCAATTGATGCTCCAGCACCATTTCCAAAAACTAAAATTTTTTTTCTTCTTAACTTAATTTTCTTAATTTCTTTAAAGAGTTTATTTAAATTTTTGAGGTCAATCTGTTGTAAAATTTTATTATTTTTTTCTATGTAGTCTAAAAAATATTTATTCATTTGTAAAATTATCTATAATCTTTAAACTTTCTTTAGACAAACTATCTGTAAGTCCTTGTGACATTAAAAAACCATTTTCTTTGATAAAAAAGACTTTTTTTTATTTTTATTATTAACTCTTAAATAGTGTACATTAAATCTGATAATAATAATATAGATTTTATGATTACAGCTCAAATATTTATATTTATTAAATTGTTAAAAAATATTTACCTAATAAAATAAACTTTCACAAAAATATTAAATTTATTTAAATGAACAAAAATTATATTCCTGTCATAGATGGCTTAAGAGCTTTAGCAGTATTTATTGTTTTTTTATTCCATCTTAAAATCCCAGGTTTTGGTGGTGGTTTTATAGGTGTTGATATTTTTTTTTTAATAAGTGGATATCTAATTACATCTATTTATTTTTATGAAATAAAAAAAACAAAAAATTTAACTTCGCAAACTATTTTATTTTTAAGCTATTTAAAAAGAAGAATTTACAGACTGCTGCCTGCTTTAATTTTTGTAATTTTACTATCTTTGTTTGCTGGTTATTTGATATTATCTCCATTTGATTTAATCTATACTGCAAAGTCCTCTATTTACTCATCTTTATTTTTGTCCAATATATTTTTTTTTTTAGAAAGTAGTTATTGGGCCAATCTTAACGAATATAAAATATTTATTCATACATGGTCACTTGGAATAGAAATGAGTTTCTATTTATTAATGCCATTTTTCTTATTTCTGATTTATAGATTTAATAATAATAAAATAATTTTTATTTGTTTTGTTTCAATAATATTAAGTTTTGTATTAATTATTATTTTTATAAGCAAGGGACCCACTATAGAATCGGTGTATTTTAATAGAATTTTTTATGGGAAAAATATTTCAGATATATTATTTTACTTAATCCCATTTAGATTTTTTGAATTTATTTTTGGCTCTGCTGTTTTCTTTTTTCCTAAAACAACATTGAGTAGAACTGCACAACAAATTTTATTTATTTTTGGGATTTTGTTAATTTTATTTACTATGACCTTGATAGACGCAAATCACAAATATCAAAGTGTAATCGTTTCCATTGCATTATTAGGTTCATCTTTAATTATCTATTTTAAAGATGCCTATATGGTTAATAAATTATTTGATAATAAAATTTTTATTTTTATTGGTCTAATCAGTTATTCTTTATATTTAGTTCATTGGCCAATAATATCGTTTTTTAAATACATATTTTTAGTCGAGTTAAACGGCTTTCTTAAGTTATTAATAATAATATTATCAATAATGCTGTCCTCTTTAATTTATAAATATATAGAAATTCCTTTTAAAAATAAAAATTTTAAATTAAGAGCTCATTCTATCGTAATTTCTCTATTTTTCATTCTAATATTTTCTCTCTTGATTAAAAATAATGATGGATTTGTAAATAGATTAAATTCAGATCAAAAAATATTATTATCAAAAATTTCCTCTACTGATTCGATATGTAATAGAAAATACTCAACAGTTTATAAACTCAGGTACAAAATTTGTGTTGATGGTAATGAAAAAAATTCTAACATAATTGTTCTGGGTGACTCTAATGCCACAACATGGTTTCCAATTTCACAAAAAATAGCAAATAAACTCAATTCTTCTGTAACAAACTATAGAAGAGTTTGTAATTCATTTCCAAAAGCAACTGTTTTAAATTGTTATGAGATTGATCCTAGGGCAAAAATTTTAATTATAGGTAGTCTATGGTATACTTGGCAGTCTAAAGAAGAGAATATTAAATCTGATACTTTAAGGTATATTAATAATATCAATGATTTGAGTAAAAATAAAAATTTTAAAGAGATAGAAAAAATAATTATTTTTGGTCAAATCCCTGCACTTAAAAATAATAATCTAAGTATAAAGTCTTGTTTGTTTAAACCTAAATTTTATTTTAAATATCAGAATTGTGAAAAAATATACAATCATATAAATGACAGTGAAAATAATCTTAAAAAATACGAAGAGGTAAATAAATATCTTGAGCTGTATGGAAATCAGATACTTACAAAAAAATTTAAATTCCTTTTTATCGATCCAATTAAATCGCTATGTGACTCAAATGGTTGTATGCAGTATAAAGATAATGAAATATTTTATTATAATAATAATCATCTTTCTAAAGCAGCTGTAAATTATATCTATGAAGATTTTAAGAAAGAGATAGATAATTTTTTAGAATAAACATTTATCTCTCGTACTGATAAATTTTTCTTCCAGAACTTGTTATTTCTTTAATAGAAACAATATTGGCTTTCTTTTCGATAATATCTTTAAAATTATCCTCATTATAATCTGGAAATATATCCCCCTTAAATTTTAACATTTTTTGAATTGTTTCATCTGATTTGGGAACAAATTCAATTAATCCCTTTGGTGCTAGGGATATTAACCAATTTATTGCTTCATCTAATGGTATATTTTTTGCAATTGTAAGATGATGTTCAAAAGCTAAGGCTAAAAGACCATCAAAGTTTGCTCTTTGATTAAAACTTTTACGTTCTTTTTCATTCCACCCTATGTTCGCACTTGGGTTTGTAGCATCAAAAATTAATGGCAAAAAATTTTTTTGTTTATTTCCAAATTTAATAAATGCTCTATCAATCGAAATCGGATCATAATCAAATCCAGTAATATAATTTGTGTTATTTTTCATTGCAATTTCTGAATAAAACCCGTCATTGCAACCTAAATCAATTACATGTGGTAAAATATTTTTATCAATAAAACTTTTCACAATTGTTGCTTTTTCTTTTTCTTCAGATTTTTTATATGTATTGTTTGAAGAATAGTTTTCCCAAACTGTAGTAATTTTTTTTTGTTTTAATTTTTTAATAAAATTTTTAAGTTGATTTAATAAAGATATGAAATTTTGTTTAGGAAATTTTTTTTTAAAATTAATATCTATTTTTTTATCTTGTTTTTTGTATTTATTATCAAATTTATTTAACAAATAAACATTTATAAAAATATTATATGAAAATTTATCAAAAAAATTTAAAAGATTATTTAGTTCATTGGTTGGTATACCTTCAAGGTTGCCTTTAAACCAATTATTAAACTGAACTCCTTTTTTTGAACTTAAAATTAATGGATTTAAAAAATTTTCACAAAATTGCTTATGACCGTACCAATATTCTCCTTCTTCATATTTTTTAATTGATAACAGATCAATAAATATGGGGTTTGAGCCAATAAACTGAATATTGTATGCGCTTGCATCAATTAAAGTTGCATCATTATCTAAAAGAAAAAGATGAAAATCTATATGATGTAAAGCAGCTGTTTTTAACTGTGAAAAGCTCCATTCATAAGGATAAGATATATATGGTATTTTTTCATGTTCTATTACTAAAAATTCTTTATCAAGGTCTAATTTCAAAATATCATTATTTTCTATAATTTTACTTTTAACTAAAAAGTTATTTTGATGAGACTTGCGTATTAAATCATGTTTTAATAAAAAATTAATCCTGTTTTTTCCACTGCTACTAACTAACCTATAAACTTTGTTTGAATGATAAAAAATTTTACCCGCTGGATCTCTAAATGATCCTTTATCAAAATTCATTTATTTTTTTTTATATTTTTTTTTTTTTTAAATATTTTTTCAAAAAAAAATTTTATTCTTGTCCAGGTCATTGTAAAAGTAGCAATGATAGCAGCTATAAAACCAAGTATAGCCTGAACAATAAATGCGCCTGTACCAGGATCAAAATAGGCAAAAGATTCACTTGTAAAGAAAAAAAAATAAAATATCAGTAATAAAAATATATTTTTTATAGACATTCATCAACTCATATACTTTTAATAAAAAATTTCAATAAAATGATATAATTAGAATCTACTGCCAAAAATGTTAATAAATCTCAATATACACAAAAGTTTTTTTATATACTTATTATTTAAAATCCTTAATAAAAATTGAATTTTATTTAATAATTCTAAAATTCCTTTAACTTAATATTCAATATGATTCATAAAAATTTAAACTCTATTCCTAAAAATATTAATTTTATAAATACTAAATCATTCAAATTTGAAGATGAATTTCATATTTTAAAAAAAATTTTTAATGTAAATATCTATAATGTTGACGATATTGACTTAGAAGAAAATAAAAAATATTTAACTATAAATTTAGATTACTACCTAAAGAATAAAGATAAAATTAATTTAGATTTACTAATAATAAGTGTAGATCATGATAATTCACATTTTTTAAACTTAATTAAATATATAAAAACTAATAATCTTAAAAAATTTAAATATAGTAAAAATAATTTCAAAAAATTTTTATTTAATAATTTTCCTTTAAAAGAAATTAATTCAAGAATCAATAAGTTTTTAAGTCATCTTAATATTAAAATTAGTAGGTATAAAATTAATAAATATATTAATATTCCAAAAATTAATATTATAGATGATACTTATAAGGGCTATAGAATAGGAAAAAGTAGTTATAATTTTTATGTGCCTACAGATAAGAAATTTGATTTTTTATTTAACACTGTGTGGCAAAATTTATCTGATGATATTTCAAAAAAAATTTATAAAGACACAGTTTATGGCAGGCCATCAACTATTTGGAAAAATTATTTTAATTTATTATTTAGAAATGAACACTATCAAGATTACTTGGACTTTAGAAATGCTAATATAATTAATCTTGGTGTTGACAATGGATTTGAAATTCCTTTTTTTTTAGCAAATAAAATAAAAAATATCGTAAGTGTAGATCCAACCCAAGAACAAAATTTGGACCCCTATGTAAAATCTTTTGTTAATAATCATAGAGATAAAGTTATTTTTGATGGTTCGTATCTCTATGATGCCAGTAATGTATATGTAAGTATAGATGCAAAAAATAAAGTCACTGATCTCTCTTCAATAATTAGTAAATATAATTTAACAGAAAACTTAATTATTAAATCTGATATAGAGGGCTTGGAGATCAAAATGCTTGATGAATTATTGTTGCTTGTTCCTAAATATAGGCCTCAGTTGGCAATATCCATATATCATGTAGACAAGAATTTTTTTCCTAGACATTCACACTTAGTGGTAATACCTGAACGGTTGATAAAAATTTGTAAAAATTATAAATTTTTTATTAGGCACTATACTTACAATAGAAGAGAAACAGTTTTGTTTTGTATGCCGAATGAGAAAATGTATTAATTATATATCTAATAATGAAAAAATTTTCTTGTTTATAATTACTGAAGTAAAAAATAATAAAGAAAATATTTCTTTAATAATTTTTATTTCTTTCTATTCTTGAATGAGAAACATAAGAAAGGTGATTAAATAAATTATTTAATATGAAATTTTTTTTAAAAAAAAAAAATTATTTGGTAATATTCTGTTCAGCCTTAATTTTTGCAGAATTCTATTATTTCAACTTAAATTCAAGAGCCTTAATTTCTAACAAATACTTGATTATCAACACATTGAGTTTATTGATTTTTTCAACAATTTTTTTTTATATTTTTTTTTTCTTTCTCAATAATACTAGTAAAAAAAATTTATCATCTAATATAACTGATAATATTTTAATAGCCTATTTTACGTTTATTTATTTTAAAATTTTTCAAATTCCATTTTTTTATAGCAACACTATAAGTCTTAAGTCTGAAGTTAATAATTTGTTAATATACTTATTCCCAGAAAAATTTTATTTTTTATTCCCTTTTTTGAAAATTATTATCCCATTTTTTATAATTTTTTGTTTAATTTTATTTTTATATAAAAAAAACCCACAAGTACTTTTAAATTTTTTATTATCATTTAGTGTAATTTTTTTTTTAATGATGACCTGGGATATTTCTAAAAGATTGTATTATATTAATATTGTAAAGCTTAACGATGTCAAAACCATAAATGATAGAACGGTTGTTTGGATCATATTTGACGAATATGACCCAAGTTACATCAATAATAAAAAATTAAATATTGATCTAAAATACATTAAAAATTTATCTAACTATTCACTTACACACAACCAGGTTTATTCACCATCAAATTCAACATTACACTCAGTTCCTTCTACCATGTTAGGTATACATACTAATGGCTCTATAATAGAAAAGTACCAATTAAAAATCTTAAACAAAGATAATAAGAAAATAACTTTTAATTTTGAAAACACTTTTTTTAAATCTTTAAATGATAATAACTTTAAATTTAATATTTTGAGTGAAGTTTTGCCATATTGCACTTTATTGCAATTACAGTCTTTCTGTCAAAAAAATTTTAATCAAATAAAATATTATACAGACTCAATCTTCCAATCTTTTTTTTTCACTGGCTACATTTCTAAATTAAAAGACAGTTTTAAAAAAAATAATAAATTTAATATCAAAAAATTAAATAATTTTAATAAGACTGATAAATTTGATCAACTATTATTGAGTCATAAATTAGATCTTAAGATAAGTGATGTTAAAAAAATTATAAATACAAAAGAGAATTTAATTTTTTTCCATTTTTTTATGCCGCATACAGATTCGCCTGCATCAAAACATGTAGAAAATTTTTATGACATGAAAGCTGGTAGCGAGGATGAGGAATATTCCCTAAATTTAAAGTATACAGATATAGTAATTAATCAAATATCAAATATTATAGATAGTAGCAATAAAGAGGATGTGCTTTTACTTTTAACATCTGATCATTGGAGAAGAAGTGACTCTCCATCAAAACCAAAACCATCACTATTTATAGCAAAAATTAAAAAAGACCTTACCAAACATGAGATTTATGGAGATATTTCAAATATTTTTATACCTAGTTTAATAATTAAATATTTAAATAAAGAGATCGACTCTCATAAAGATATTAAGATATTTTTAAAAAACCAGGCTGAGTTTGATAAAAATGAAGTTTATATATGGAAAAAATAAAAGTCCTTTTATTATCATATGATAATAAAAGTGGAGCAGGAAAACTTTCTGAGAGAATATATGGCTGCATTAGTTCAAAGGTTAAATGTGATTACCAATACCTAATAAACCACAAGAAAAAATACTTAAGTCTAACAAAGATTAAATCTTCTGAAAAATTTAATAATTTAAAAAGAAAAATTAACAGAGTTTTATTAAGATTTAATAATGACAATAACTATAGTTTTAAGAGTCCTTCAATTTTTCCTTCTTATCTTTCAGATGAAATAAATAAATCTAAATATGATATAATTCATATTACGTGGATAAATGAATTCATAAGCATAGAAGATCTCGGAAAAATAACAAAACCTATTGTGTGGAGTGTATGTGATATGTGGCCTTTTAATGGCTACTTGCATTATTCAGATGATGGAAAAAATGCACCTTGGAAATTAAAAAATTTTGATAAATCAAATTTTAATCTTAATAAATTTAATATTTATAGAAAATTAAAAAGTTGGAAAAAAACAAATATATTTTTATCTGCACCTTGTGATTGGATGGTAAATTGTTTGAGAACAAGTGCCATTTTTCATAAATCTAAAATTTACAAAATTCCACACCCTGTTAATCAAGATATCTTTAAATTATTAAATAAAAATAAGATGAGAAAAAAGTATAACTTACCTAAAAAAAAAATATTAATACTATTCAATTGTTATAATGGAGTTAATGATATTAGAAAAGGATGGAAATATTTCTCAAATGCAAATAATTTAACCAAATCAAAATATGAGATAGTTATAATTGGGCAAAAAAAAATAAAAGATTTTGAACATTTAAGCAAAAAAATTTATTGTTTTGGAAAGATTAAAAGTGAAACTATGGTTTCAGAAATAATAAATTGTGTTGATTTTGTTGTGATTCCATCCCTTATGGATAATCTGCCCCAAGTTGGTCTTGAAGCTCAAAGTTGTGGAAAACCAATAATTACCTTTAAAAATAATGGACTTAAAGACCTTGTGCGTCACAAGGTTGATGGTTATTTGGCAAAAAAAAATAATGCTCTTAGTTTAGCTAAAGGAATTGATTGGACTATTAAGAATAACTATAGAAATAAACTTTCAATTAAATGTCTATACAAAGCAAAACAATTATATAATCATGAAGTGGTTTCAGAAAAATATTTTACTTTGTACTCTAAAATTTTAAAAAACTTAAGATCTAAAAGATAAAAATCTATAAAATTTAACTAAAAATTTGTAAATTTTAAATTTGTATATAATTTTAGATTTTTTATCTAATATAAAATTATAAAATATATTTTTTTTTGAAAATTTATTAAAAATATTTATATTATCTTTATAATATCCTTCATTTGTTAAGTATGAGTCAACTGTTGAATAGGTAATTCTTAACATTATCCTAAAGTTTTCAAGACAATGTCCTCCCCTATGATAACAATTGAAACTATCAATAAATAGCGCCTTACCTTTTTTTCCATGAAATTTTAATACTTCATTTTCATTTGTTGAATCAAACTTAAAATGTTCATCTTTAATCTTTCCTCTATTGCCTTTAAGAGGATTACTTACTTCATTACCATAATTAATAAACCTACCTAAACTTTCTTTTTTTTTAACACAATAAAATGGGCCATTTTGATCATCTATATCTGTTATGGGTATAAATATATCCATTGATTTATATCCAAAATCATCTCGATGCCAATTCATAGATCCTCTTATATCTTTATTCTTTTTTGGAATATTTATATAAATACTTATATTATTTAAGATTGGTAAAACTTTTAAATAAGATGAAACTATTGATATTATTTTTTTTGAAAGACTAAATTCATATAATAATTTTTGTGTATCCTTGTCTATATAATTTGTAATATCTTCCTTAAATTTATTTTCTTCTGAATTAGTAATATTATCTGATTTTTCTTTATTATTATTAAGGCTGTGAATTATGGCTGATAGTTTAATATCATTAAAGTTATTTAAAATTTTTTTTGCTAACAATTCTATTTCATTATCTTCTAGTAAAAATTTATCATTATTAAATAAAGTTTTTTTATTATCTTTTAAAAACCATAAAAAAAATAGTCCACGTCCATGAATATTAATTAAGTTTGTCCAAATAAAATTATACAAAGGTTTAATAAAATACTTTATTAGGTAATACCAAACCCATATAGATTTTACTTTCTTTAAAAAATTAATCAGCATAATATTGTAATATAATATCTAAATTATAATTTTATATCAGGTCATTATATATTCTATTATTTTGAATATATATGATATAATTAGAGAAATTTATAAAAAATTTTTTAATGTTCAAGCACGTTGTACTTATTCCCACTCTCAAAAATTTTCTATTTAAAATTATTTTAAGAATTTTATATATAGATTATTTCAAGAAAATTATTATTAAATTATATAATATAATTAATAATGATGTTAAATATAACAACTTTATATTCAAAAAATTTGATCAAGATATAATTGATAAATATACAATTATAAATTTCGATTTGCCCAAATATACTAAGTTTAAAACCTTTAAAAATATTTTTTTGTTAGTCGATAAAGATATGGAAATTAAAATTATTTCTGAAGATAAAAGTATTTATAATAAGATAAAAAAATTCAGCACGATGGATGAAATTAATCTAAATGAAATACCTGGTGCAATATTTTTTATAGGCAAAATGCAAGTAGATGAAATTACTAAAGATGTAGAAAAAATAATAAAAAATGGAGGATCTTTTAAAGCTTTGCCTATTTCTAAAAATAATCTTTTACACGATATTTCAAAAGCTATTAGTTATAGGTTTACAAATACTAAATGTTTAGATGCTCTTAGAGAGACTCAAAAAAACCAAAGTAGAATTTCACATTTCAATAACAGCTTAATTAATACCCATGAAAATATTTGTGAGGGCATAGAGCTTACTAAAAATGTTGAAGGAGATTATGTTGAAATAGGAGTTTACATGGGTGGATCTGCATTAACTGCTTTGAATTATATGAAGCAGATAAATTTATATAGACGAGTATATTTATTAGATACGTTTAATGGATTTAATTACTCAGAGAGTAAAAAAAGTCCTGATGTTGAGTGGCACGGTACTCACAATATATTTAACGATCAAGATAAAATGAAATCACATATAAAAGAAACATTAAAAGAGTTTAACAATTATGAACTAGTAACAAGCAATATATGTTGTGATGAAATTCCTAAAAATATAAAAAACATATCACTAGCAAATATCGATGTGGACATGTATGAACCGACTAGAGATTCTTTAATAAAAATATCAAAAAAAATGTCTAAAAATGGAATAATAATGTGTGAAGACCCAGTCCACAGGGGGCTATATGGTGCATTATATGCTATGGAGGATTTTTTAGTAGGTAATGATGAAGGAAAAAAATACATTAAAATTTTTAAAAAAAATCATTATTTTTTAATCAAGAAGTACTAATTTAGGAAAATATATACTTGTAATAATGAATAAACTTAAAATTTTCTATTTTTCTATTTTTCTATTTTTATGCATAACGGTATATGTACTGTATTCTAATATTTTATTTAAATTAGATATATATGATAATTTAAAAACGAAAATTTCTTACCAAACAAAAGAAAAATTACTAAAAAATATATTTATTTTTAAATATATTCAAAATTTAGAAGATACAATAAAAACTAAAGATGAAATAATTAAAAGAAAAAGTAAAATAATTTCTGATTTATCAAATGAAAAAGTATTTAATTTTACAAAAGAAAATGAATTTAATAAGTCCAATTTAAAAATTAGATATTTCCAAAATATTGATTTTACTGAAATGGGGCCACGGGCATACTTTTCTAAGAATAAAGAAAATTTATTTGTGATTACAGGAACCGGAAAGTTATACTATACCAATATAGACGAATTAAATCCCTCTAAAGAAATAAAATTCAAAAAAATAAAGACAAATTTTTCAGAATTGATTGGGGAGGAGAATATACTTGATGATATGATTATTACTAAAGGTTTAGAGATTATTGAAAACAAAGTATATACATCAGTAGTCTTTAAAAAAAATGATTGTTATACAAACACTATATTAGAAGCTGAGTTAAATTATAAAAAGTTAGCACATAAAATATTTTTTGAAGCTGATATGTGCATTCCACATTTTACTTATGGTACTGGTGGTTCAATTGTCAAATATAAAGATAATAAAATATTAATGACTATTGGAGACTGGGAATACGTAGTAGAAAAAGATTTTTTTGACAATACAGAGCTAAATCCACAAACTAATAATAATCTTGTAGGTAAATTCATATCTATAAGTCTCGATGATCCAAAAGATATCAATATTATTGCCAAGGGCACTAGAAACGCTCAAGGATTATTTTACGATGTAAAACATGATGTTATTTTTTCCTCAGAACATGGACCTCAAGGTGGAGATGAGGTAAATATTATAAAAAATTCAAAAGAAATTGTTAATTTAGGTTGGCCTATTTCATCGTATGGAGACCATTATGGGTATCCAGATTTTGGTGAGATTCCAAAAAACAAAGAGAAATACAAGAGAGCTCCTTTAAAAAAATCTCATAATGAATATGGATTTTTAGAACCACTAATTTATTTTCCAAAAGAATCCCCTGGTGCATCTCAGGTATTAAAGAATAATGAATTTGAAAATTATAGTGATAAATATCATATAATTTACTTTGGAACTTTGGGTGATAGTAATTACGGTTCAAAAACCTTATTCAAATATGTATTAGATGAAAAATTTAATTTAACTAAACAAGAAGAGTTTTATATAGATGATAGAATAAGAGATATGATTTATGTTAAAAAACTTAATATTATGGTTTTATTTTTAGAAGGATCTGGGTCTATAGCTATTATAGAAAATCAAAATAAAAAAGTTTCCTAATAATAATTAAGTTAAATAAGTTTGAATATCTTTCTCCCAAGATTTGACTAATTTAAATTCATTTTCTTTAAAAAAACGTTCTTCACATAAAACTTCATAGCATTTAACTAAATTGTTTAAATAATTTTTTGAACCTTTTTTAATTTTAATTTTTCTTAATAATTCATATAACTTATTTACATCCAAATAAACTGGTACTTCATCCTTAAAATCCACCATTAGATTATGTGGATTTCTTTTTTGATAAACATTAGACGAATGAAATAAAATTGTCTTTTTATCATCAAATAAAATTTTTTGAGTTATAATGCTTCTCCAAATATCAGTAGCTCTCATTGAACAAAATGTGGGAAGATAAAGTAATGGAAAAGCTTCTTTAAACCACGTTGTATTTTGACTATTAAATGAAGTTATAGAAGGTGATGATATTCCTATATTTAAATTATCTTTAAACCTAATATTAATATTTTTGTTTATTAGTCTATATATTGCGTCAACATCTGGATTTAAATTACATAATCCTTGGTGCACAAAACAATCATTATTATTGTTCTTAAATCTTATTATTTCATTATTTGAAATGTTTTGTAAAGGCAGTCCTCTTTGCCATATTATAGATTTTTTATCTTTTTTGAAAATATCATAGATATTAATCCACCCCTTATTTATTATTTTTTTGTATTTATGAAATTTTTTTCGTTCAACAAAAAAATTTTTTAATGGATAATTGTCATCATCAGTCTCAATTATAATATCTGCTTTTTTTTTAATTGATACTAAGTAAGCTATATTTTTTCTAGCATAATTATTAAGTACTGCATTTTTTTCATATTTAAAATTTAGTTTAGACTGTTCTTGTAAATTGTAATAATGACCATAGTTCAAATTAAAATTTTTAGGTGTTTTTTTATCTCCAACAATTATTAAATTCCATTTTTTCTTTTTGCAATTTTTTTCTATGTTAAGTATATTTTTACTAACCTTATTAATTGTTGTTAGTACAACAAAAGTTGTATTTTTTAATTGAGACATTTTATCGGTTTATTATCAAAGTTTTACAAAAATTAATACTAAATAAGAAAAATTAGCTATTCATAAAAAATAAAATATTACCTAAAGAAGAATTAAAATATTAGATATAAATTAAGAACATAAGTTTTATTAAAAAAATCTTATATTTAATTAATTGATCAAATTCTTTGCTATTTTTTTAGGTGAATAACTTTTTTTAATCAACTTATAAGCATTGCTGATTAAAGATTTATTCTTTTTGTGCATTATTTTTACAATTTTATTTACTAAATCAAAATTATCTATCCCCATCAAGCAATTAAAGTTATTCTTTAATTCTGGTATTCCATATTTGCTGGCTTTATTAGTTGCTACAATTATTTTTTTTGACATTGAAAAAAGAATTTTACTTCTAACTCCAACTTTGTAGTTTGAAGGATAATATAATAAATCTATTTTTTCAATTAATCCTTTCTGGTCAAAATTTTTTATATGTATAAATTTTTGATTTATAATTCCTTTAATATCTCTAGGTAAGTTTTTGTTAAAAATATTCATAATTAAATAAATATTTACTTTGTCTAATAAGTTTTTTTTTTTTAATGTGGTTATCAGATATTTATTCATTTTTCTAATTCCATCAAAATCTTGTGTTATAGAATAACTAATCATTGCAATTGTAAATTTTTTATTTTTAAGTTTATAAATCTTTTCAACTTCAATTGGACACCTAATAAAATTTACTTTTCTTTTAATCTTTTTTTGTATAGAAATTGCTTCATTTTTTGACCAACAGTGTATTTTATTATAAGTTTTTATAATCTTTTTAAACCAATTCCAAAAATTTTTATAAAATATTTTTAAATAAATTAATTTTAGTATTTTTTTATGAAAATTATTCAAATTGATACTTAATTTTTCTCTTTCTATTTTTACAAAAGGCTGTGGATCCTCAACAATTGCTATTTTATTACATAAAATTTGTTCTGCTGATGCTATAGAGATACTCCCCATAGCTATCAATTTATCTTTTTTATTAATATTAATTTTATTTTTTAAAAAAATTTGATTTTTATAAATTTTATCTTTATCTAAAAAATATTTAGGTATAAAAGAAATGTTCTGATCATACTTTAAATAATCTTGTTTAATTAAAACTTCTATACCTATTTTTTTAAGATCTATCAAACCTTGTCTAGGATTTTTTCCAATACTAAAACAAATTAATGTTACTTTGTATTTTTTAGAAAAAATTTTAATTAAATTATAGGCTGCAAGTTCACTGCCACCCTGAAATTTACTAGGTAAAGCATGATATATAAAAAATAATTTTTTCATTATTTTAAATCCTTTTTTAATAAATATAAGCCTTTTCTAGATAATGTATGACTCAAACCTTTTGAAATAAAATAACCAAGTTTTTTTAAAAATACTAAATTTTTTTTTAAACCTTTATTAACCATAATATAATCTAGTGCTTTCTTTTTTTTTTCTGATCTATAAATTGGAAGTGAATTTAAGTCTTTTGTTAATGTCATTACTTTCTCATTAAGATAAATAAATTTTTTTGCTAACTTTATTTGTTTTTTGCTTGTTTTGAATTTTTGATAATTTGTTGATAAAAGAATTTTTTCGTACTCTTTTAAATTTTTAGGTTTTAATACGGTAGATTTATCATAATGACTAATTGAATTATTAGAAATTATAACAGGTTTTATTCCTAACGATATTGCTTCATAAGATACAGTTCCAGAATAAGTTACAACCTTATGTAGATTTTTCATCAATTTTAAATTTCCATTATCTAAAATAATAATATTTTTTGCCTTATTATTTTTTATAAGCTTACAAAGTAAAACTTTAGGATTTTCTCCCCAATTTTTTGAGTTTGGATGAATTTTGAAATACCATTTTTCTTTAGATTTAGAAATAATTTTTATCGTATGGTCTATCCAATCAATATAATTAATAAAAATTCTTGATTTATCTAAAGCTAGATATGGAGAATCTCTAATGATATGAAGCATGACAATATTTTTAATATTTCTATTAAATATTTGCTCTTTATAGGCTAGGTTAGAGTCAAAATAATCACCTTTTCCTAAAAATTTACTATTCCAATACTCATGCGCCACTGAATAACTTGTTTTTTTTATAAGTTTTTCTCTCAGTTTACTATTATGCAATATATTCCAACTTTCATCTTTTTTTTCAGGTTGTCTATATATATTTGAAACAGCTTGGCAGAATACTGGAATTTTTTTTTTTCTAAAAACTGAATTAAATGTTTTTACCGTGTAAACGTTATGACTTGTTATAACTGCAAAAATATTTTGGGAAGATAAATATTCTGCTATTTTTTCTTTTTTTAAATTTAAATAGATCGATTTTAAAAGCACTAAATAATTTGGTTTAATAATACCATCTTTACTCAAGCTTAAATACGTATCGATTATTGAGTGATAAAACTGATAATCATACCAATCTAATAACTGTAAGTTTTTTTTATTCCAAAAAAAACTCAATAAAATAGATTTTGGTAATAATAATAAATATAAAAAAAAATTTTTTTTTAAATAAAATGGTAATAAATTTTCAATTAAAACAATTTTAATATTTTTAAACTCTTTCTTTATTAATTTGTTTTTAAAAATTGATAATTGATTTTTTTGGATCACTAATTCTTTAATTTTTTTATTTTTACAATATTCAGATGCAATAATTAAAATCCATAAAAGTTGTGATGGGAAAAAACCACTTTCTATTAGTAATCTTTTATTTTTTTTCATTTGGTTTGATAAATTTTAATATCTTAACAAATAAGTGTTTTCGCTAGAGTTTTTTAAGTCCATTTAGACTTAATTCATAAATCTTATCACAAAAACTTAAGCTACTTTCTTTATGTGAAATACAAATAATTGTTATTTTTTTCTTTAATTTAAGAAGGTCATTATTAAAATTAATTTCTGTTTTATTATCTAGGGAATTTGTAGCCTCATCTAAGATGATTATTTCTGGTTTGTGATATAAAGCTCTGGCTATTGCAATTCTCTGTGCTTGGCCTCCAGAAAGATTTTGACCATTATTTGATATTACAAAATTTAGATTACCTTGAAGCTCCTTCACAAATTGACTTGCAGAGGCTAGCTCTAAAGAGTTCCAAACCTCATTCTCATCAATTTCTTTTTTATCTATTCCAAATGCTACATTATTCAATATTGTATCATTAAGTAATGATAGATTTTGTGAAACATAGGACATTGAATTCATATATTCAGCTTTTATATCTTGAGAATTTATTTTATCATCTAAAACTATTTTTCCACTTGTCGGCTCTATTAATCCTAAAATTATCTTGATCAGTGTTGACTTTCCAATACCACTTTGACCTTTAATTCCTATAAAATCATATTTATTGATATCTAAATTGAGATTGTCTAATAGTAATTTATCAAACGGTTGATATTTAAAAAAAATATTGGTTAAACTAATTTTATTTTCAAATTTAAATTTTTTAGAACTATTTTTAATATTTGAATCTTTTTTAATAATATTTTCAGTTCTATTTTTTAACTCATCATTGAGATAATCTACTGCAAACAAATAATTTTTTTGCCTTATTTTTGAAACGTTTAGATTTACAAGTGAGGGGAGTGCTCTAAATGATGCATATAGATAAACACTTAATATTGGCATTATTGAAATATTTATAATTGTATTACTGGAAATTACAGCAATAAAGAATAGCGGTAAAAGCAAAAATACTTCAAATACGGGTCTGGTAATCCCACTTACAAATTTATTCTTTAATAAAACATTTGACCAATTTTTTACTAATTCAACTTGTTTAAGAATAAAAAATTTTTTTTTATCATGTAATTTTATTTCATGTATTAAATTTAGAGTATCTATTATATTTGTGTATATCTTGCCAGATAGAATATTGCCTTCTTTACCCCATTGTCTAGCTCTTTTAAAAAATAGAGTCTTGTAAGTCTGCGATATTATGAATATGTAAATTAGAATTGATAATGTTACATGTAAATTAAAAAAAATTAAACTAAATGTTATAATTACTATGTTTAAAATACAAACATAATAACTGAGATATACATCTAGGTAATTTTTAAATTCAACAGGGATCTCCCTCAAGTTTTTCAACATTACAGAGTGCTTTAAACTGTTAAGATATAAATAATTTTTAGATAGTGTGTTTAAGTATAAATTCTCTGAAATTTCCTGATATACTTTTTCAAGTATATTTATTGTTTTGAATTTAATAATTACTAAAATAACGTTTTTGACTAATATGACAGCAATAAAAAAATAGAATATATAAAAAGTTTTATTATCTAAATCTAAACCTAATAATAAAATCAATTTTTCAAAAAGAACATCTATTTTTGAGCTATCTTTTTCTACAAGTATTGAAACCAAAGGATAAATTGTGAATAAAGTCAATACGTCTAACATTACATTGGCTAAATTATAAAAAATTACTTTTATGTATTCTTTTTTAAGTGATGGAGAAATTAATTTTAAAGCAATTTTAATATATTTTTCAAAAAACATAAATTTTATTTTGATTTGTGCAAACTATTTGCTGAAAAAATTTTTTAAAGCGTTAATTTCTTTTTTGTTTTCTTTTAAAAAAATTATTTTATCTAAGAAAAAAAAAGGTGTTATTATTCTATAAATTCTAAAAAAAATATATCCTGGAAAATTTTTTAAAATTAAAAATTTTTCTGAAAAAGTAAATGCTTTTAAACGGATAGATTTATGAACATGATAAAAATATCTTGGTAATCTAGTGCTAGCTCGCATATAAATATGTAAATAAATTAAATTTAAAATTGTTTGTTCTTTTATCTTTTTAAAAAAATGGGCCAATTGTTTTGATAAAAACTTGTTATAAACATCATTGTCTTTATAAAAGTCATTAATATACCACCCACCAAATTTATCATAATAATCAATACTAGATGACTGAATAAATTGTATATGATTAAGTCGTGTCATCATAAGTTTTTTGGAGCTTTTAATATTTCCATTTAACAAATTATAAGTTGCAAATGTAATTGTTAGTAACTTGAAACTAATCCAATGTTCAATTTTTTTTACAGGATTTTTTATTATTTTACATAGTTTTTCAATAATACTAAATATATTCTTAAAATCTTTTTTTCTATAAACTCCATATACAAATCCTTCCTGATAATTAAACCTTAAATATCTTTTATCAACACTATCTGCCTTAATGTTAAGTGTTTTTACCTCTGCAAATCTAAAATTTGATAATTCAGATTTTTTACTCAAAAACTTAATATTTGCAGTCGCCATATTTCCATTTGTAGTAATATAATTTGTGTTATTATCTAAAAAATTAATACTTTCCTCTAAAAAATTCTTACCTGGTAAATCATCATCATTACTAAATAAACAATATTTGGTTGAAATTTTATTTACTAATGAATGTATTGCTTTAAGTTGATTTTTTGAAAAAACATAACCTATTCTTTTTTTATATATTTTTCTATAATTTTTAATAATTCTTAAATTATCTTTTTTGAATGGATTTTCGCTACCATCAACAAATATTAAATTACAGTCAAAATTTCTCTCCAAGAAATATCTGATCATTAAATCAACAAATTTTGGTCGATTAAAAGTAATTATAAAAATAGTTAAATTCATTTTGATTTATAATTCAAATTTCCAGAAGATAACAAGCATCTGTTTTCTAAAAGAATTTTTTTGTAAAAACTAGACACTTTATTAAATGTTTTATTCTTTAAGTTTAATTTTTTTTTTGGAGAAATAAATTTGATGAATTCATCTAAGCTTTTTAAAATTTGAATCCTATTATTATCAATAATATCATAATTTTTTGCCTCAAAATATTTTAAAAATATTTTTTTAGATACTTCTAAATTTTTAATTTTTTCTTTAAAGCAATCTTTTTCATACATTTTTATATACTCAAAACAATTTACAAAAATTTTTTTCTTTTTATCAAAAATATTTTTATATAAAATCACTGAATTTGAAGTTTGGTTTATTGGAGGCCAACAATCTATATATAAAAATTTTCCATTATTAAATTTCATTATTTGATTTCCACCTCCAGAATTCAAAATATGGAAATTGGTCAAAGTTTGAATACAAAGTTGATAATAATCTTTTGAAATTTTATTTTTAAAATTCTTATAACAATATAAATTTTTATGATGAAAATTAATTTCTTCCATATCACCTGTGATAAAAATTTTATAATTGTAGTTTTTTAACAATTCTTTGATAACAAATTTAAAATTATTTATATTCCCATCTCTTAAATAATTTGTTCTATCATTATTTTTATAATTTAAATTTCTTTTTCTAATGCAAATATTAATTGAATTTTCAATTTCATTAACACTAATTCCAAAATTATCTTTTATTTGATTGATCATGTTTGCATTAGGATAAAAAAATTTTTTTTTTTTAAATTTGTAATTTTGGTCATTTAATGATTTTAATGAATCAAATAAAATTAAATTTTTAGATAATTTTTTTTTTAAATAATTTGATAATATTTTTTTAAAATAGAAATTTTTTTTTATACCATAGATTATTTCAACGGCATTAGTAAATTCTTTTTTAAATAGATTATTGCAAAAATTATTCAAATTTTTTTGATATTTGTTTGGATACGGAGAAAAATCTTTATTAACAATGATAAAAATTGAATAAATTTTTTTAACTTTACAGTTTTTTGTAAATTTTTCAATTGAAACATTGATTTTTTTATAATCTAAAATAATTATAATCTTGTTTTTTTGTTTATGAATTAAATTTAAATAAAAAATTGTCTGAACCAAAATACCCCAACCAATATTAAATAAAGTATATCTTTTTTTTTCATTTACAAATAATTTCAAAATAAAAAATTGAAGTATTATAAAAAGCTTATCTACACTTAAAATTATATTATAAACAAAATTTTTATTCATTGGCAAAAGAGATTATTTTTTTTTGACAATATATTTATAATTTATTATTAAACAATCTAACTTTGAGTTGCTCAAAGTATATAGGGCTTGTTTAATATTATTAACCATTGGCTTTCCATGTAGATTTAAACTTGTATTTAATAAAGCAGGTATTTTTGTTTTTTTATAAAATTTTTCTATCAATTTATAATAATTAATATTAAAATTTTTTTCTAAAATCTGAGGTCTTACTGTTCCATCGTAGGGATGCGTGCCACTAACTATATATTTTAAGTTTTTCTTAATAGTATCAAATCCTAAAGTCATGTGCGGAGACTCTAACGATTTTTTATTAGATATAAATTTCTTATGATGTTTTTTTAATATACTTATTGCAAAAGGCATCCAAAAATCTCTATTTTTCACTGCCTCATTAATCTTCTTAACAGTATTTGATAAATCAGGTCTTGCTAGAATACTCCTATTGCCTAATGCTCTTGCTCCAAATTCTGTCCTACCATTATACATTCCAATAATTTTACCAGCTTCTAATTCTTTTATTATAGGGTCAAAATTTTTAATTTTTTTTAATCTGAATTTCATTGAGATTTTTTTAATGTCAATTTTTTCCTCCTTAAAACCTAAATATAAATTTTTTAATGGTAATGATTCTCTGCCTTTATTTAAAAAATAACATCCACCAATACTTAATGATTCGTCACCAGCAGAACCTGAAATAAATATATTTTTTAGGATATCTATTTCAGATATCATCTTGTTCATCTTAACATTCATATATAAACCACCACTACCAACAAAATTTTTATGTTTAGTTTTTTTAAGAATTTTTGTTATATATTTAACAACTAAGTCTTCAGTAAACTTTTGAATCCCTCCTGAAATTGCATCAAACCTGTAATTTGATAATTTTTTTTCTAGAAACTCATATAAAGATAGGTTCTTATTACTTAGCTTTTTTTCTAATATATCATATTTCTTTATTTCACATAAGTCTTTAAACTCTCTAACAACTTCATCTGTATATTTTTTTTTTGCGTAGGGTGCTAGTCCCATAATCTTATATTCGTGTTCCATTGGTTTTAATGAAAGTAAAACACAAATAATCTTCCAATACTTACCTAACGGACAAGAATTATTTCTAGATAACAATTTAATTTTTTTATTTTTAACTGACCAGGTAGTTTGTTTATAACCATCTCCACCACCATCTATTGTTGAAATAATACAATCTTTTCCATTTAAGTTTGAAGAATAATACCCATAAAAAGCATGGCATGTATGATGATCGATAAATTCAATTTTATCTTTACTCAAGCCAATATGAGAACTAAATTTTCTTAATCTTTCATTTTTAAATAATTCTACCTCTAAGTGTGGTTTATTAATGATATTATCATTTAAAAATTTATAGTTGTAATATTCAAATTTATTTGGATATTTATTTCTGATCTTCTTTAAATATTTAATTGTATTTTTATCCCTTTTTTTATTTTTAACAAAATTTGCTTTTTGTCCAATTTTAGTGACAAAATAATTAAAATTAATTTTTGTTTTCCACCAGTTCTTAAAATCGCTAGGTTTAAAATTATTAAACATTTTAATTTTATCACCATATGGATTTTTAAATGTGCTCGCTATACCCGCAAGGTCTAAATTTAATTTTTCTTTTTTTAGAAAGTTTAAACAATATTGAACACTTTGATATGGATAGCCAGTGTAATTTTTTATCTCATTAAATCTTTCCTCTTGTAGAGCAAATATAATTTTTCCATTTATCATCAAGGATGCAGAAGCATTATGACCGTCTTGTATGCAGAGAATTTTCATTATGCTGATTGGATATATTTAATTTTGTTTTTTACGCTAAAATATAAATATATTAAAAAGTATATTCTAACAAGATATAAAAATATTAATTCAATTTGAAGATAAGGATAAATTATAACTTTAGATGAAAAATACAAAATCTTTAGTAAAAAATTATTTTTTGATCTAAAAAATAATTTTCTTAGAAAATTTAATTTAATTAGATAAATAATTTTATAACTCCATTTGTGCCTATACATTGCATTGAAATAATAATTTTTTATATTTTTTTTTCCAAACGATTCTTTAAACGTATTATTCAAATAAGTTTCTAAATTTCTAAAATTTAATCTTGCTAAAAAAAGGCTCTGCCCATATTTAGTTGGCAATAAAACATATAAGAAAAACTTTAAATGATCTAAATTTGAATTTTTGAATAAAGAATATGTTTTAAATTTAAATTTTTTCATAAAAGGGTACATCACACATTCCAGTATAAATATTTCATAATTTGAGAAAAGTTTTAATTCTTCTTTATAGCTATAGCTATCTTTAACAAAATTTGATTTATTATGTTTTTTAAATCCTCTATAAACTTTATCTCCCCACCAAATTTTATTATTAAAAGTCGGTTTTTTAAATTTCTTGTAATTAAATTTGATATTTATGAATTTACAAACTTTTTCTAAAGTTCGTTTATTATTCATTTTAAGATTTTCAAATGTAAAGAATTTACATTTATTTTTAAATTTTTTATTTAAATTTTTAAAATTTATACATAAATCTCTCAGTCGATTAATATACCTATAATTTTTAATATATTCGCAGTCTGTATAATCAAATCTACTTAATTCAACTTGTTCATCCGCATATCCTCGTCTCCAAAAATTAATTATTGGACTTCTGGTTAAAGCTATTATTTTTGATTTAGGAAAGTTACTGAGAATAAATGAGTTAAAAAATTCAATGTCATGTGGGTGAAATATAGTATTTTTGCTATTTTTATTTAAAGTAGCTTGGTATGCATAATGTATAGCAACGTAAACATTTTTTGCTGAAATTTCTTTATTTTCAATAAATTTTAAAAAATTTCTACTAAATTTTTTTTCTGATATTTTAATATATTCATTCTTGCTGGCACCCAGATTATTTAGACCATTAAATCCTTTTAAATATCTACTATCCAAAATAGATTTATGATGTTTTATTATTAGCTTTAAAATTTTTTTTGATGTAAGGTTTTTATGAGTATCTACCCACTCTTTAAACAATAGAGGAAAATATTTAAGAGGATATGCTGGTATAGTAAAAACTTCTCTTGAATTACTTAGTTGTGCTTGCATCAATTTAGAGCCTGCTCCTAAAAATACTAATATTGAATAATATTTATTATTTAGAATATTCATTTGTCTAATTAAAAAAATTCAAATCTTTAAATAATTTAAATTTAAAAATAAAATTACTACTGTTATCATTGATAATTTCATAAGTTTTTACATTTTTGAATTTAATATCTTTTCCCACAACATTTAATAAGTTTTTATAAGTTTTATGACTTTTTATTATTTTCTCAAAATTATTTCTCACAACTCTAATTGCTAGAATTCCATTAAGTTTACATTTATTATTTATTTCATTTGTAAAATAGGCGGTTGAAATAATAGGAAATTTTTTTGATTTGATTATGATCTTACTAATTCCAAAGACTCTTTTTAGCTGTATAACCCTATGTTCTTTTGAGTAGTTAAGATCTGTACTGACATATTTTCTTATAATATCTCCATCTAAAACCACACTATTTTTAATTTTTTTGTGTAAAATTTTAGAAATATGACTTTTTCCTGAGCCTGAGAAACCATAGAACCATATTCCTTTACACTTTTTCATAATTATTTTTTAATAGACCTAAAGATTATTTTTTAAATTATGCTTTATAAAAGTTCTTAATCTCGTTGCAAATGAATTTTATTTCCGAGTGGCTTAAAAATTGATTTACTGGGAGAGTTAATATTTCTTTACTTAATTTAATTGAAATTTTGTAATCCTTTTTATTTACTAATCCAAATTTTTTTTTATAAGCCTTTTGATCAAATATTAAATAAGGATAATGTATAGCTGTTGAAATTCCCTTTTTTTCTAAATATTTTTTTAATTTATCTCTATTCTTTGCTCTAAGAATAAAAGTATGGTATGTATGAAATTTATCTTTTCCTGGGGTTGGTAAATTTATATTTTTTAAATTACTTAGATATTTTCTATATAAATTTGCATTATGTTGTCTTTTACTAATAGTTTTTTTTAATTTTTTTAATCTTAAATTTAAAATAGCGGCTTGAAAATTGTCCATCCTAGACACATAACCAAAATTCAAAATTTTATTTCTTTTTTCAATACCATGATTTCTTAAAAGTTTAGCTTTATTTGCAAAATTTTTATTATTGGTTACCATATACCCAGCATCTCCTAGGGCATTTAAATTTTTTAAAGGATGTGCTGAGAAGCATCCAATTTCACCAATTGTTCCTAAAAAAAAATTTTTATATTTTGAACCAATTGCTTGTGCGGCATCCTCGATTATAGGAATTTTATATTTTTTTGAAATATTTTTAATTTGATCCATATCGCAAGGATTCCCTGACAAGTGAACAGGCATTATAGCTTTAGTATTTAAATTTATTTTTTTTTCAATTTCTTTTGGATCTATACTTTGATCTTCTTTAACATCAGCAAATATTGGTTTTGCACCAAGATGAACAATGGCAGCTGTAGAGGCAATAAATGAGTTTGGTGGGGTGATAACTTCATCATTTCTTTTAACTCCTAATAAGTGCATTCCCAATGTGAGGGCATCAGTTCCACTATTTAGTGCTATACAATATTTAACATCTAATAATGAACAGATCTTTTTTTCAAAATTATCCACATCGTCTCCAAGAATATATTGGCCAGTTTTAAAAATGTTATTTAAAGATTTAAAAATTTCATTTTTTTCTTCATTGGTTTGTTTAATTAAATTTACGTATGGGATTTTATTGATCATAAATCTTATTATGATTGAACTTTTTTAATCACCTCTCGCATCCAAGAACCCATATCTTTGTAATGCGCGGTAGTAATGATATTGCCATCTATAACTGCTGGCTTATCTGTGTAGATAGCTCCAGCATTTATAATATCATCTTTCATACTGTAATAACCAGCTATTTTTCTATCTCTAACAACTTTTGCAGATATAAGTAATTGAGCCCCACTACATATACAAGCAATTATTTTTTTTTGATCATTGAATTTTGTTATGAAATTTATTATCTTTTTTTCTTGTCTCACTTTTTCCATTGCTTTAACACCTCCTGGAAGAACTAAAACATTATAATCATCAACTTTTACTTGATCTATATTTTTAACCTCTTGATTTTTATTGGGTGGAAGAGCTGTTCCTAAAATTCCTTTAACTGGTTTGCCTTCTAATAAACAGACATCAACTGTAAATTCTGCTTCTAGCAATCTATAATAAGGATATATAAATTCATGGTCTTGAGCAAGGTTTCCAGAAATGATTAAAGCTCTTTTCATATTTTTTATAACATGTTTTCTTTAATTTCCTCAGGTAATAAAAAAGGATACATGTCTTCAAATTTTGTTGGAACAGACTTTCCGTTGGGTAGTCTTTTGTTAATTGCTTTTGGCATTTGTTCCTGATCATGATCTAACATCAACTCACAAATCTCAGGTTTATTACTAGATAGTATTGTCATAATTTTAGATTTTATTTTTTTATTATTAATTATTCGAGTATAATTTATATTATGTGACAATGCTATTTTCTTATAGTTTGGAAACGATAGCCCTGTTTCAGAATTAGACCCCATAATTCTACTATTAAAACCTAATTGTTGAGTTTGTTTTATGGTTAGATATCCACCATTATTATAAATAAATGTTTTAATTGGTAGTTTATTATGCATTACGGTTGCAAATTCTTGGATATTCATCTGTAAGCCTCCCTCACCACTTAAACATATGATTCTTTTTTTTTTTGAAGCATAGCATGCTCCTATAGCTGCGGGCAGTCCCCACCCCATTGGGGCATGACCAGAATTAGTGAATAATTTTTGACCTTTTTTTGTTTTAAAAGCTTGATGTGTTCCAACAAATGATAACCCCATATCAGTTACAATAATGTCATTTTTTTTTAGAACATCTGAAAGGTTTTCTATAAAATCGTAAGAGTTAAGTTTTTTTTGTTTTTTAAATTTATTTAAAACTATAGGATATTTTTTTCTTATCTTTTTACAATAAGTGTGCCATTCATGAGAAACATTATTTTTTTTAGGCATATACTTCATCAACATTTTTAAAAAATATTTTGCATCACAACATATACGTTTATGTGGATTTATATTGCTTTTCTTGATCTCATTTTTATCAATATCTACAACTACCTTTATGGCTTTTCTTGCATAATCCTTAGCATCATATCCTGTAACCATATAAGGAAGTCTTGTGCCTACGGAAATATATAAATCACAATTCTGTATTATAAAGTTTGTACCTCTTTCTGCAAAAGCACCCGGCCTACCTATGTAATATGGATGACTTGATTCAATCAAATCAGAAGCATTCCAAGTTAATGCAAATGGAATTTTGTATTTTTTAATTATTTTTCTTAAATATTCTTCACCTCTCGAAATTTTTACACCATGGCCTAAATGTAGAATTGGTCTTTTGCTTTGAGATAATAATTTTGCAACCTTTTTTATTTTTAAATTTATTTGATTATGAATTAATTTCTTTTTTTTAATTTTATAGCCAACTAATTTTTTTGGATTTATAATGGCATTTTGTATATTAGCAGGAATATCAACCCAGACAGGCCCTGGTCTTCCTTCCATAGAAAGATAATACGCTTTTTCTAAATGATATTTAATACTTTCAGGCGTTTGTATGATTACTGAATACTTAGTAGAAGTTTTAACCATACTTACAATGTCAAACTCTTGAACTCCTAGTTGTCTTAGTCCAGTATTTTTTATTGTTTGGTTTAAGTATACTTGGCCTGAAATAAAAATTGATGGAACAGAATCTATCCAACAACAAGCAACTCCAGTTGTACAATTAGTGCCTCCTGGTCCAGTTGTAATAATTGCTGCTCCTGGTTTGTTTTTTACTCTCGAATAACTTTCTGTAGCAAATGAAACTGCTTGTTCATGATGGCAAGAAACATAATTTAATTTCTTTGATTTATATAAAGCATCACATAAAAAAATAGATCCACCTCCACTTACTGTGAATACATTTTTAATACCTTTGTCTTCCAAAAATTTAATTACAAAATCTGCGACTCTCATATGATCTTTAATAATAATTTTTATAATTATACACCTAAGGATTTTGCTGAAGAAAAATAATAATCACCTTTAAATTTAATTCTTCTAAAAAGAGTTTTCCACTCTTTTTTTAGAAGAATGCTTGTTCCAATTAGTGTCCATTTATAAAATTTATTCCTTTCTGAGTCATTTTCTCCAGATGCTAAAACTACATAACTATTTTTTGAAACTCTTTCTATTTCTTTTAATGACTTGATAACATCGCCTAAATTATGCATGTAAAGTGAATTAAATGCTATAACAAAGTCGAAATATTTATCTTTAAAGGGAATTTTGTAATATTCTGAATGAATCAATTTACTTTTACAATTTACGGATTTTTTTAATGCATATGGATGATTTTCAATGCCAAAAGTCTTTATGCCAGGTAACAAAATATTAAGATCTTTTAATAAAAAACCTTTTTTACAGCCAAGATCTAATACTTTTGATTTATTAGTTAGTTTATATCTTTTAATTATTTGAGGTAAAAGCTTTAGCCATCTCCCATCATATTTAAAACCTCCATAACCATCGAGTCTATTTCCATCATAATATTTTTCACTAAGCTCCCAGGCATTTATCTTATTTAGTACTGTTCTTACTTTTGCTACTTTTGCCCTAACTTTTACTGGTTTTTTAAAATATCCTATATCTATATGTTTTCCCATTATTCTATTTCTCCTTACTAAGTTTAATTATAATTCTACCTGCTTTTCCACTTCTAAATAAATTTATAGCTTTATTAATATCTTTAAGTTTAAATTCATGAGTAATTAATCCCTTTAAACTAATTTTATTATTTTCTAAAAGATTAATATATCGAGGTATATCTTTGTCTGGAAAAGATGCTCCTCCATGGGAGGCTTTAAGAATTTTGTTAAAAGCTAAAGGCAAAGAATAGATCTTAATTCTATCATTAGGGACACCAACAAAAATTGTTTTTCCATCATTAGGGGTTAATTCGTAAGCTTTTTCCATTAACTTTGCTTTTCCCGTAGTTTCAAAGATAATTTCGGGCCCATTTTTTCCAATAATTTTTTCTATTTCTTTTCTTAAATTTTTTGAATCTCCATTTATAGAATGTGTTAATCCAAATTTTTTCCCCATCTTAATTTTACTTTTATGAATATCTATTCCAATTATTGGATAAGCTGAAACTAATGAGCAAGCATAAGCAATACTTAACCCCATACCTCCAACACCAAAAATCAAGACTGATTGACCAATTTTAACTTTGGCATCATTATTAACTGCCCCAAAACCTGACGTAATAGCACAACCAAATAAAGCTGCACTACGTAAATCAAAATTTTTTGGAATAACAGTTAATCTATTTTCAGAAATTATTGCTTTTTCATTAAATGTTGTAACCCAACCAGCATTAACTTTTTTTCCTTTCCATTTATAGCTCGCAGTTGGAGCTTGAATGCCTGAGCTAGGCCTCCAATGTAATACTACATGATCTCCATTTTTAACAGTTGTTACACCTTTGCCAACTTTTTCAACTACACCAGAACCTTCGTGTCCAAGCAAATGAGGTAGAAACTTATCTGGTCCTTTGATTGCATCAATCTCATTAATTTGAGCTCCACATATTCCACTATAACAAACCTTAACTAATACCTGTCCAAATTCTAAATCTCTGGGCAGCTCTACTTCTGTAACAATTAATGGTTTTTTGCTTTTAACTAATATGGCTGATTTCATTTATTATTTCTTATAAAATTCATTTACACATTTTACTATATATTTCATTTCTTTTATCTTTAAATGTTGATCGCAAGGGAACGTGATTATTTTCTTTGTATGTGCGTCTGTAACTGGAAAATCACCTCTTCTATAGTTTAAATACTTTATGCTTTCTTGAAGGTACATTGGCTTTGGATAATGAACTTTAGCCTCTATGCCTTTTTCTTTACAATATTTTAGTAATTTATCTCTCTTTTCAGCAAAAATTACGTAAAGATGATATACAATTTTTGAATTTTTTGGTCTTGGGGGAATTTTAATTTCAGGAATAAGTGATAAATGATCATCATAATATTTTGCATTTTCAATTCTTTTCTGTGCTATTTTTTTAGCTTTTGGAAGAAGCCAATTACCCACAACAGCTTGAAATGTATCAAGACGAGAGTTGTAACCGCAAATTTTGACTGTATCTCTATCTTCCAAGCCATGGTTTCTTAAAAGCTGAAGTTTTTTATAGTGTTTAAAATTATTAGTTGTGATAATTCCACCGTCTGACCAAACATTAATGTTTTTTAAAGGGTGGAGTGAAAAAGCTCCAAACTCTCCCCAAGTTCCTGCATTTTTATTATTTATATTTGCTAAAATTGACTGACAAGCATCTTCAACTATTGGTAAATTATACTTCTTTGCAATTTTTTTTAATTTAGGCATCTGAACCATATATCCCGTGAAGTGAACTGGAACTATTGCTTTAGTTTTTTTTGTAATTTTTTTTTCTAATAAATCTGTATTCATACAAAAACTATCATCACAATCTACAAAAACTGGTTTTGCTCCTATTTCAGTAATTGCCCCAACAGTAGCAACAAATGTATTGGCAGCTGTAATTACCTCATCATTTCTTTTTACATTTAAAGTTTTAAGCGAAAGTTTTATTGCATCTGTTCCAGAATTAACACCAACTGCATATTTGGTACCAATTAATTTCGCAAAATTTTTTTCAAACTTTTCAAGCTCTTTTCCAAGCGTAAAGTCACCAGTTGATACAAATTTTTTTAACTTTGCCCACAGATCCCTACTATTTGCAAATTGTTGTTTGAGATATGAGTATCTTACTTTCATTTTTTTTTTGAAACTCTTAAAATTGTTATTGGTTTTTTTATTTTAAACTTATCTGATAATATTCTTAAAGTGCTACTTTTAATAATTTCACCATATGAAATTACATTTCGACCATTTCTATCAATTAAACTACCACTAAGTATTGCAGAAGTACTTTTGTCATCATTTTTTTTAAAACTTTTGAAATTTTTTTTTGACTCTATTGAGATTTCAACATTTTTAAATTTATATATATTTTTCTTTCCTGATTTTGGTTTTTTAAATTTGAGAAAATTTTGTTCTAAATTTTTGGTAAATTTTATCCCTTCGTATTCTTTTTTTTGTCGACCATAATTATCTTTAAATCTGATAAGGTCATTTTTCTTATAGGGTGTTTCAAATTCTAAGGCATAAAGTCCTCTTTTTGAAATAGATTTTAAGGAATGAAATAAACCTGGTCTAAAAACTAATCTTGATAGCGAATTAAAACATTTTTTATTTTCTTTATAGATTCCTATTTGAACTTGAGCTTTACCAGAAAGGATTATGAAGCCAGTTTTTTTTTCTGGGTGACAGTGCAAGGAGGTCATATGGCCATAATTTATTTTTACAAGAGTGATTGCTAATTTATTTGAATTATTATAAATTACATATTCATAACCCCAAGGCTTATTTACAACTTTGTTTGAATAAAAATTTTTATGATTTAGCATTTATTTATAATAATTTTAGAGACTGCATTCTTTTAATATTAAAATAATTTTCATCATCAAATGAATTTGGTAATAGGTTTTGATCAAAAGCTGTTTTTAAATCCTTCACCGCATCCTTAATTGTAAAATTTGTTTCAAATCCTAAGACATCTTTTATCTTTTGTGAGCTTACATGATAAGATCTGTTATCATCTGATTTAGTTCTAATTATATTTATATCATCACCTAATACACTCGTTACATCTAAAGCCAACTCATTTACGGATTGATTTTTATATCCCACATTAAATATTTCCCCATTAATTTTTTTGCTAGGTGCATTAATTATTTCAATATAGGATTGCACCATATCATCTATGTGAACATTTGGTCTTAGCTGTTCCCCACCAAAAACTTTAATTACTCTTTTATTATAAGCATGATTTGTTAAAATATTTACAACTAAATCTAATCTTTGTCTTTTGGCATACCCACAGACTGTAGATGGTCTAATTGTTGTTGTTATAAAATTCTCTGATCTATTTGCATTTAAAATTTTTTCACAATCTCCTTTAAATTTTGAATAATCAGTCAATGGCTCTAACTTCATATCTTCAGTTACATTCTTTTCTTTTTTGATGCCATAAACTGATGATGAAGAAGCATAAATAAATCTATTAACATCATTTTTTTTACTAATCTTTACTAAAGGTTCAAAGGCATCTAGATTAATTGATTTTCCTAATTTAGGATTTAACTCAAAACTTGGATCATTTGAAATACAAGCCAAATGAATTAAAATATCATTCCCTGGAATTATTTTTGTTAATAAATCAGTATTTCTAATATCCCCTTTAATTTTTAATAATTTAGGATGATCTTCAAGTACCTCATGACCATATATCATTAAATCAACCACTGAAATTTCATGTCCAAGTTCAAGTAATTTTGGAACCAATTTTGATCCTACATAACCAGCTCCACCCGTAACTAATATTTTCATAAGTTTATTTAAAATTTTTTTTCAAATTTCTATTCTTCATCTAAATCTTTAAGTCTGAAAGGGGTTAGAAAATGATTGCCTAGAATTCTTTCAATTTTTGTTATTTCAGAATATGAATAAATCTTAAAACTTCTATTGTCTTGATAAGATGAGTCTTTGCTCTTAAAATTTTTTAATAATATTGGAAGAGAAAGCCTAGGAAATTGAGTTGGTAAAGATCTGTGAATAAGCAATGTGCTGAATATAATTACATCCCCATACTCAAGGTTTAATTTTTTTGTTTTATATTTTTTTGGAAGTAACTGAGCTTCTCTATTCATGTGAGGCACGTGTCCCCATTTGTGAGAATCTAAAATCAATTCCATTTGTCCATGTCTGCTATCTTTGTGAATTAAAGGAGTCCAGATTTGAATTGTTGAGGGATTGGCTCCTGACCAAATTTCTTGATGCCAATCTTTAAATAAATAATTTTTTTTTGGGTTTGCTTTATTTGGTAAATTAAGAGTAATTCCTGTATCTGTGCAAAAAGCTAAATCTTTGCCCATTAAATCTACAACTGCTTTGTAAAATTTATTTTCAAGAAACATTTTTTCCAATAAACCTTTATAATGAAGAGATTCAAAAAGTGGTTTTGTAAAATTATATTCACTTGTTTTTAATTTTTTAACTATATTACAAAATTTTAAATATCTTTTATTTTTACTTTTTTTTTTTATTTTTAAATTATCATAGATATTATTTTGAATTTCTCTTATTAGATTTTTACTAATGGCATTACGGATAATTACATGCCCAGTTTCTGAAAAATTTTTAATCATAAATCTTTTATTAACTATTTAATACAAATTGCAAAAACATAATGACACATTTTATCATACCCAGTATGTAAAACTTCATCATTCATGCCAAAAGTAAATACATTTTTAAAAAACCCACTCAAAAAATCTTGCAATCTATCTTTATCAAAACAGTTTACATGAAATTTTTTTGAATATTTGCTTGCATATTTTTGTGAACTTTGGCTAGGGCAACCAATTATAAGTATACCTCTAGGTTTAATGCTACTTTTTATATTGTTAATGAATTTTGAACATTCTTTTTTTTTAATATGCTCAATTACATCTAGTGAATAAATAGCGTCATATTTTTTATTAATTTTTTTTTTTGTAAAATCATGAATAAAATAATGGTTTCTATTCATACTTGAAGCTTTAAATTGATTTTTTGAGGAAGCAGTTACATCACAAAGATCTAATTTTTTAACTTCGGTGTCTACTACTCTGGATTTAAATCCATCTCCAGCACCAATTTCAAGTACTTTATTTTTTCCTGCTAACATCTTTGATACAAACTTGTATCTGGATAAACTAAATATTAAATGCTTCGGATCATTGGCCCATTCATATGAGGAATAAGACCCTAAAGTAATTTTTTTTTTATCCAAGAAAATCATCTTTTTAAAATGATTATCATGCATTTTATCTCTTTTATTTTTTAATGACATAGATATTAAATGATTAACATAAAGTTATTATGAACTCTTCATATTTTTTTATTAGAGTTTAACATTTTATAAAGGTTTAACCAATTAGTTTTATTGCTGTCTAAAATTTTTGCATTGGCAAACTTTTTCGCTTCTAAAATTGAGTCTAATATAAATTTTTTTCCTCTTCCACTTATACCTTCCAAAGCAAAGTGAAATTCAACATTTTTCATTGTATGAATTAGATTATCAATTCTTTTTTTTTCTTTTGGTAATTGATGAATTGAACAAAGTATTACCTTGTGAATTTTATTTTCTTTATGAAGCCATTGCAATGTAGCTAAAGCATTTGACTTCATTGGTTCAGGGATAACTAGTTCGATTACAAGGTTATTTCTTAATGCATAATTATTCATAATCATATTTTGACCATTACTAGGAATTTTAAAAGGGCCAATATTTATATCTGTTGTTATGCTTGCTGTGCTCATATGTGATTAAGATATTTTATAATATTTTAAATAATCTGTATTTTTTTGTAATAATGGTTTTTTGCTACTCTGAAATCTTACATTGCATGCTATTCTCGCAAATTTTGAATTAAATTCTATGTTTCCATGTAATACAAAAGGATTAAATACAATTGCCTCCCCAAATTTAAGTTTTGCTGGTTTTTGATTTTGCATTAAGTTTAGAATTCTAGGACCATTAACTAATCCATCCTTTTGTTCAATTTTCATCATTTTTAATGATTTATTTTGCTCTATGTAATACACGCCGCCCCTATCATCTAAATCATGTAGTGGGGCCCAAATAACAAAAGTGAATGGTGAAATTCCTGACATTAATTCATAATGAGTCCATTGTTTTTGCTGCCCTTTTCCTGGGACATTTATAATAGTATGAGCTCTTCTTTGAATAAATAATTCGTTACCACATAAACTTCTCACCAAAGATGGACAAGAATTAATTATCATTTCTGATAAATTATTAAATGTGAGTAAATTAACCATTGATTTATTTATCTCAGCTTTTGACATTTTGGCTAGTTTTTTTCTAACATTAAAAATGTCTTTTTTTTCTGATTTAATAATATTTATTTTTTTTATAAATTTTTCTCTTAAGGTTTTAAATACTTTCATGTTCTCAATTGAAAATATGCTGTATCCTTTTCCTTTTATTAATTCATTTTTAATATTCATTTTAACCTTTACATCATTAAATATTTACTAATCACAAACAAGGGTTTGGATCTGATTTGTGTATCTCATCAATTTCTTTTAACATATCCTCAGTTAAATCAATACTTGTGGCCTTAATACTTTCTTTTAAATGATCAATCGAAGTGGCTCCTACTACACTGCTTGTTACAAATGGTCTATTAATAACAAAAGCGTTAGCAAATGTACTTGGTAAAATATCAAATTTTTTTGCAAGGTTTATGTATTTGTCTATAGCTATTTCTCCTCGTTTCGTATGATGCCTTGAAAATCTTTTTGGCCACAAGGTATATCTTGCATTTTTTGGCTTACTTCCATCTGCATATTTTCCACTCAATCTTCCACCGGCTAGAGGTGAATAGGCTAATAAACCACATTTTTCACGAATTGAAACCTCGGAATTCGCTATGTCAAAAACTCTATTAACTAAGTTGTATCCATTTTGGACTGACATTGCTCTTGGTAATTTTTTTTCTTCAGATATTTTTAAAAAGTTAAGTATGCCCCAAGGAGTTTCATTAGATAGTCCTATATTCTTAATTTTTCCAATTTTTACTAAATCATTTAGATTTTCTAAAACCTCCTCTATAGGTGTCCAATTATTATCATTAGGATCATATCTAAAGTCTAATTCTCCAAATATTGCAACATTTCTTTCTGGCCAATGTAATTGGTATAAATCAATATAGTCTGTTTGAAGTCTTTTCAAACTATCGTCAATTGCTCGATTAATATTACTTTTGTTAAATGATAAATTTTTTCCACCTTTTCTAATCCAAGAAAGCTCTGTTGCTCCTATACCTTTTGGATGACCTGAGGCTATTTTAGATGCAATAATAACCTTGTCTCTATTTTTTTTATTTTTTATCCACTTTCCAATAATTTTCTCTGAGTCACCTTGAGTTTCTTTTTTTGGATACACTGGATACATTTCAGCAGTGTCAAAAAAATTTATACCTTTTTCATTTGCATAATCCATTAAATTAAAAGACTCTTTTTCAGATACCTGTTCTCCAAAAGTCATGGTTCCCAAACAAATTTCACTAACTATTAAATTTGAAGTACCTAAGTTTTTATATTTCATTGAATTTGTTACCAACGATTGTGAACATCTGGTCTTATTAATTGGTCGTATACTAATTTTATTTTTGGTAGTATTTCAGATATTTCTTCTAGATTTGAAGCTTTACAATTTTGTTCAACATGTTTTTTATTTGTTGCTCCTGGAATTACTACAGTGACAGCTTCATGAGATAAGATCCATTTTAATGCAAGATCTGTTAAAGAAAAATTTTGAGGCAATAAATCTTTTAACATTTCAACAGCTTTTAAACCATTGTCCAAACTAACCCCTGAAAATGTATCACCAATATCAAATGCTTCGCCATTAATATTATAATTTCTATGGTCATTATCTGCAAACTTGGTATTTTTATCGATTTCACCAGTTAGTAGTCCACTAGCTAATGGTCCTCTTGCTATTATAGCAATTTTTTTTTTTTTAGCTTGTTCAAAGAAAAATTCTAACGGTTTTTGTCTTAATATATTAAAAACTAATTGAATACTTTTTACATTAGGATTTTTAATTGCCTCTAATGCATCCTCTATAGTGTGAACGCTTACCCCATAGTGTAAAATCTTTCCTTTTTTAATAAGATAATCCATACTTTCAAAAGTTTCTTTTTTTTTTAAAATATCTAAAGGTGGACAATGTAGCTGAACTAAGTCTATGCAATCTATTTTTAAATTTTTAAGAGATCTATCAATAAACTCCTCCATAGGGTAATGCTTGTATCCTTTAGAATAATTTGTTCCTCTAATTCTTCTTCCAAGTTTTGTGGTCACATATATTTTTTCTGATGTTCCTTTAATAATTTCTGATAAAAATTTTTCACTTCGCCCATCACCATATGTATCTGATGTATCAAAAAAATTAATTCCTTCATCTAATGATTTTTTAAGAATATCTCTTGCGTCTTTATCTGAAACATCACCCCAACACCATCCTATTTGCCAACAACCAAGCCCTACTTCAGAAACATTCCACTCTAAATCAGAAAATTTTCTGTATTTCATTTTAATTTTTATTGAATTATAAATTATATATTTTCTTGTATTGCTGCTTGGGCTTCCTTGGCTTTTTTTACAGTATCTAGCCTCTCTTTATAAGATTTTGTTGGTGGATCATACTTGTCAAAAATATTCATAATATTTTGAACAAAATCTCTTCCCATTTCTGTTAAGACTATTTCTTTTTCTGAAATTACAACTAAACCATCTTGAATTAAACTATCTAAAAACTTTAATTCAGTAGCAAAATAATCTACAAAATTTATATTGAATTCCTTTTTAAAGTTTTGAAAATCTATTTTAAAGTAACTTCTAATTTGCTGTGTTGTATGTTGTCTTATTTTATCATCATCCGATAACTTTATACCTCTAAAACTAGGAAGATTTCCCTTATCTAGAGCTTTTTTATAAGACGCAAGGTCATAAAAATTTTGTACATAGTAGTCATTTCCTAAATTACTCATTGATGAGCTACCAACTGCAATAAAGTTAACTCTGCCACCAGGCTGATGTCCTGATGCTCCATAGTGTGCTTCACCTGTCTCAAAAGCTTTAGTCATTGGGCTATCAGGAAGAGAATAACATTCAAATCCAGTTCTAATATAACCAGCTGATTTTAACTTTTCATGAATAATATCTAGTAACTCTTTTCTCTCTAGAAAGTCTGGCAATGGACCCTCTTCTAACATTCTAATTTGATACTTTGCTACCCAAGGCTTATATGCTAACAATGATAATTGAACTAGTGTTGGCTTTAATCTCAATATTTCATCACAAGTTTTAGACATTGTATCAACAGTCTGACCTGGTAATCCTATTAATAGGTCAAAAGCTATTTCTTTATAAATTTTTCTTACTTTTTCAGTAAGTATGTCCTGAAAGAGTTTTGAAGGTTGAATTCTATTAACTCTTCTTTGTACATCTGGATCTAAATCTTGCATCCCAAATGAAATTCTATTAGCGCCACAAATCTCATGATTATATATGAGTCTTTCCTCATCAACTCTTCTTGGGTCGCTTTCAATTGTAAAATGTTCAACATTTGACCAATCGAAAAGGCCTTTGAGCTTATCTACTAAGTATTTTAAGTCTTTTCGATTAAGAATAGTGGGAGACCCACCACCAAAAAACACTGTTCCAACATTTAGTTTAATGTTGTTTTTTTTTAAAAAATCAAAAAGAATATCAATTTCTTTGTGAAGATAATTTAAATAGTCTGTTACTCTTTCATAGTCTTTTGAAATAAACTTACTACATGTACAAAACCAACATAGTTGTTCACAAAAAGGAATGTGAACATAAAAAAAAATTTTTTTATCTGGATTTTTTGGTATCCATTCCAAAAGTGCTTTTTTATAATCTTCACTATTGAAATCAAAACTCCAATGATCTTTCGTAGGATATTCTGCATAATTGAAAACTATATCTTGATGATATTTTTTAATTAAATTTGCATTTAATATTGGTTTATTCATATGTTTATAGCGGCATTATACTTAATTTATCTCAATTAAAAATAAATGAATACATTAAATTTGGTAGAATTTTCCTTCTCCTGCATCCATAGGTATTAAACAGCCTCCCATCATTGTTGAATGTTTTGAGCAAAGAAACAATAGCATGGGTATGACCTCTTCTACTTTACCCATTATTCCTCTAGGTAAGCGTGTCTTTATAAATTTTTTGTATGTTTCAATTTTTTTAATCTTTAACCTATCCATTGCATTACCATTTGCTATGAATCCTCCTGGTAAAATTCCTGTCACCAAAACTTTATGCCTATAAAGTTCTCTACCTAGGCTTCTAACATATGCTGCTAAAGCTGATTTTGCTACGTTATATCCTACTGACCCAACAGCTTCATTTGATGCTATAGACCCAACATGTATTAACTTTAAATCATGGTTTTTTCTTTTATCATTTACTACAAGTTTATTAATTTCTGCTGCAGCTCCTAAGTTAATTTGAAATAATGTTTTTAAATCAGTGTTTTTTATTAATGCTTCTTTTAAACCATATCCCCCTCCAGCAATATGAATAATTATATCAACTTCTTTAAGAAACTTCTTTGCTTTTTGAACTGCAGTTTTTATTTGTCGATTTTTTAACAAGTCTACTTTAATTGAAATATGATTTGACGAATTTTTCATAACATTCCTTAATTTATCCATTTCAATTTTTGATCTTGATAGCATAGCTATTCTTGCACCTTTTGATGCCAAAACTTTACATGTTTCTGCTCCCAAACCTTTGGATGCACCAGTTAAAATTATTTTTTTATTAAAAAATTCATTTTCTAAATTTAGATCTAACATTTATAAAATTTTATTTTATTACACTACCAGTTAAATCTTTGGCTGTAATTCTATTATGAACGTGATCACTATCGTTCACAAACATTCCTATAAACCATCTGCCTTTATTACTGTTCCAGATCAGTTTATCTTTTGGATCCACTTTGTCGACTCCATGAGCAATAGAGCCATAAAATATAACCGCATCACCCTCTTCAAGTCTTTTTTCGATATTTAGCTTATTTGATTTTGAGGATCTAAAATAAAAACCACCTTTCTTAAAATCACTTCCTAATTTACTCATTATAATTCCAGAGACTATTCTTTGGTTTTTTCTTGGATCCACATGATCTCTTAACTCTCCGCCACCTGCTGGATATCTAACAATTTGAATTCTATCTATTTGTCCATCGCTAGGTATATTTTTCTCAAATCTTTTTTTACTATTTCCTGCAAGAAATTTTATATACCGCCAATGTTTATAAACTCCATTTTTTAAATCTTTTTCTAATTTTGATTTTATGTTCCAATTATAAAAATAAAATGAATGTTTTATTGCAAACAGACTATACTTTTTTGTAATTTTTTTATCTATTATTCTGTGAAAATTTGGACATCCATCATGCATTTTATAAAAGCAGGATTTTTTTTTTTTATATTTTTCTGCTAGATCTAAAATTGTTTTTTTTAAATTTTTTGGTGCTGAATGCTTCAATATAAATGCTTCTTTATTTATATAAATTCTTTTAATTAGTCTTTTTATAAAATTTATATTTTTATCATCTATTGCTTTTTTTAAAGTTGAAAATTCTAAGTCATTCACTTTACTTACATATTTTGGTGGTGGGTTATCTTTTTCTAAAGTTAACCAATAATTTTGTATATATTTATTAAAATTCATATTACTTTAAAATAGTCTCTAGGGTTTTAAGGATTTTCAACTTTTCAATAGTATTTTTATTTCCTATAGATTCAACTGATTGTGCTGCTGCTAAAGAACTGATTAATAAAGTAAGATTGTAATCAATTTTTGACTTTAAACAAAGTCCAATTAATGAGAGCATAGTATCTCCTGCACCTACTTTATCAACAATTTTATGTGCAAAGGCATCAGCATAAAAAAATTTATTTTGTTTATGGTTAAATAAAATTGATCCTTTGCTTCCTACTGTCACAATAACATTTTTTATTTTTTTTTCTTTTGATAGATTGCTCATTAAAACTTCTAATTTACTTTCTTTATCTCTCATCTCATGTCTAATTTCTTTTTCATTAATTATTAAAGTATCAAATTTATTATAGTTTCTTATTGTATGATAACCAATGTTCGAGGCATTCACTTGAGCATTAAGTGCGAGAAATTTTGAATTTTTACATATCATATTAGCACTTTTTTTTGAAATAAGACCATGACCATAGTCAGAAACTATAACCAAATCATGTTTGGGTATTTCACTTTTTAAAATTTTGTTAAATTGTTTTTCATTTTTTTTATCTAAAATTTCGTCATTAATATTATAAACACCTATTACTTTTCCTTGACTCACGCTGTCAACGTATCTTTTTTTCACTATTGTTGGAGAATTTTTTTTAAAAATAAATTTTTTTATAATATCCTTAGGTAGATCCAAATTAATTTCTTTAAGGTATTCTTTTTTTTCCCCAATCATTGATAAAACTGTTATATTTTTACAAACTTTAGCTACGTTTCTGGCTATACCAAGAACACCTCCAAGGTATTGATCTTTTCGAACTTCTTTAAGAACCAAGATTGGTTCTTTTCCAGATTTTCCAATAGCCTCACAGAAATTATATTGATCAATTATTGTTTCACCAATTATTAGCACTTTAATATTATTAAAATTATCTATTATTTTTTTAATTTGTTTTAAATTAGATTTTTCATTAATTTTTTTTATTATTTTTTTTTGTTTTTGAGAAAAAAAATTAGTTGAACTATTGATTAATCTACTAGAGCTAAAAGTTATTTCTTCAGTAAAAATAATTTGACCTTTAATTTTTTTTATTTCTTTAATTTCATTCCTTATTTCTCCAGTAATATCATCCTTAAAATTCTTATAATCAGTCCCTTTGCAATAAATATTTGGTTTCAATATTTTTATAGGATTAATTGCTGTAGGAGTTTCATTTATAGCAACGTAATCTACAGCGTTTAAAGCTGCAATAGCATCGGCTCTTAATGCTTGATTAAAAATAGGTCTTTCAGGTCCTTTATTGACATGTTTGTCAGCAGTTAAAGTAACAACTAACTTGTCTCCTAGCTTTTTTGCTTTCTCTAGATGTTTTATATGGCCAATATGTAATAAATCAAAAACACCATGACAATGAACAATTACTTTTGCTTTATTTTTCTCTTTTTGAATTATTTTAGAAAGATCTTTTAATAAAAAAATTTTATTTTTCATTTCCTAGATGTTTAAACCAGAGTTTTGTTGCTTTATTAATTTTTTTTGGTGTCCAAACAGGGGCGTTTTTCCAATAATTGATATCTTTTAGAATCATTTTTACACCATTTTCTATACTAATTTTAGGTCCCCAACCAATTAATCTTTTAATCTTAGATATATTAGCAAATGTACATTCTGGTTCACCGGGTCTTTTTGGTATAAACACCTTTGTACCTTTAAGTAAATTAGTTATCTTGTTAACACTAACTGTTTTTCCACTCCCAACATTAAAAATTTCATTTGAAACATTAGACTTGCTACACTTAAGAAATGCATCCACGACATCTGTAACATAAGTAAAGTCTCTTGTTTGATTTCCCGAACCAACAATTGTGTATGGAAAACCAGCTATTTTTTGTGCCAAAAAGACTCCAAACATTGCACCATAAGTTCCTGATGTTCTTGATCTGGTGCCATAAACATTAAATAGTCTTAATGAAATAAACGATATATTAAAAACTTTTGCCCAATGAATAATCAAGTCTTCACCAAGTTTTTTTGTCAAAGCATAAGGATAAGTGGTATTAATAACTTCAGATTCTTTAGTTGGATATCTTTTTGGAATACCATAACAAGAAGATGATGCTGAATATAAAAATTTTATTACTTTTGCTTTTCTGCATGCTTCTAAAACATTTAAAGTTCCACTAACATTGGAGTCAAAATATTTTTGAGGGTTTTGGATACTTGGAACTATATCTGCTAAAGATGCAAAATGAAAAACATAGCATTTTCCTTTAAACTGATTTATCCATTTTCCCTTCTTCGAAATATCACATCTAATAAATTTTATCTTTCTTTTAAATTTTTTAATATTTTCTAATCTACCTGTAGACAAGTTGTCTAATACAACTATATTTTTTTTTTTTTTAACTAAAGACTCGACTAGATGGCTTCCAATAAATCCTGCTCCACCAGTAATTATATATTTAGTCATAAAATTTTATTTTAATTTAAACAAAGCTCCGCATTACGTAAAAATTAGTTTTTTTACATATTCATTTTTATTCACAAATTTTTTATACTGGTCTAAATAAATTTCTCGCTTTAGATACAGTTGCAATACGATTATCAATTAAAACTTTTAAATTAATTTTGTTTTGATTAATAATTCTAAAAATCATCTTTACAAAAGGTCCAGAAATAAATTCATAATTTTTATTTTTTTTAAACTCAAAGAAAGTTGATTTTATAAATCCATTATCGTCTTCATTTTCTTTACATTTTGCTACAAATTTTTCAATTTCTTCCTGAGCATTAAAAAAATCTGTTAAGATGTATTTTAATCCTTGTGAATATTTAAGAGATGTTAACATTGATTTTTTTGAAAAATCTTTATGAAAACACAATACATAGTCACCTAACAAATAGCTTTCTTTTATTAACACTTTTTTTCTATTAAAAATATTTAACTTTAATTTTGGTATAAAAAATTTCACATCTCGCCCTAGTTTATTAAAAAAATTTTTTTTTAATAATGATAAATTTTTTCTATTAACTTTTAAAATAACCCACATTTCTATCTATCTTCCTCTATCTCTAATTTAAGCTCATCATATTCTTTCATTTTTCTTTTCATAAAATCTAATGTTAATTTTGTTTTTGTAGATATACCTTTTGGAGTTAATAAATAAGCGTATCCAAATTTATTAGGGTTTTTTTGAAAATTTTTTATCTTAATTAAACCTTTTTGATTAAGTGCTTTTAGGCAATAATTTAATTTACCTAAGCTAAACCCCAATTCGGAAGCTAGCTCTCTTTGAGAAGAGTTTGGTCTAGATTTAATCTTTCTCAAAACATTAAAGTGGTCTAAATTATTTTTCATATTGTTCAAATTTTGAACAATATATCGCTCGTTTAATAAGCTGTAAAGGGATATTATTTGTGATAAATTTTGTATATACAGTATGTTATAATTTTATCTAAATAAAACCAAAATATTAAAAATTATTTATTAACTATTATTTTTATGTATAAAAAATATTAGTTAATTAAACAAAAAAAATGAAAATTTTATGCTTAATACCTGCTAGAAAAAATTCATTGAGACTACCTAATAAAAATTTTTTAAATCTAAACAAAAAACCTTTAGTTGAATGGACAATTATCTTATCTAGTAAGATTAAATATTTTGACAAAATTGTCGTCTCTTCAGATGATGATAAAATACTCAGATTAAAAAAAAAATATCCTAAGATTTATTTTTTAAAAAGACCAAAAAAAATATCCAACTCTAATACAAAAATGGAGAGTGTCATAAAGCATACACTTAAAGAATATGAGAAAAATGGTGAAAACTTTGATGCTATAACAATCTTGCAACCAACTTCTCCATTAAGAAAAATAAAAACTATTATTCATGCAATAAAAAAATTTAAAAAATATAAACCTAGTTATCTTACTTCAATTTCTAAAATGAATCATAATCAAAATCCTAAAATGTTGTTTAAGATTAATAATAAAAATATTTTAAATAGATTAAGTGTCCCAATTATTAAAAATAACAAAAATAATCATTACTATTGTTTGGATGGTGGTGTGATATTTATTTTTAGAGTACCTAACAAAAAATATATATTAAAAGGAACAGCTTCATTTATTGAAGTGAAATTTCCTGAAAACATTGATATAGATAATAATGAAGACTTTTTATTAGCAAAAAAATTTTTTAAATAAAATGAATTTTATAAAAATTGGAAAACACAAAATTGGATTTGACTACAATCCCTATATTATAGTTGAAGCATGTGTAAACCATCAGGGTAATTTTGAAATTGCAAAAAAGATGATTTATTTTGCCAAAAAATCTGGTGCTCAATGTATAAAATTTCAACATCATATTATTAATGAAGAAATGCTTATTAAGAAAATACCTAAATCTTCTAATTTTACTAAGCCTTTATCAAAAGTTATTGAAGAAACAAATTTTACAATTGAACAACATAAAAAATTAAAAAAAATATGTGATAAAATTGGTATTAATTATTTATGTACACCTTTCTCAATTAAAGCTGCCAAAGAACTAAATGAAATTAAGGTAAACGCTTTTAAAACTGGATCAGGTGAATTAACAAACCTCCCATTTATCGATTACATAGCAAGATTAAAAAAACCTATGATTGTGTCAACTGGCATGTCTTTACCTGAAGAAATTAATGAAACCGTTAAAATTATTAAAAGACATGGTGCACCACTTGTGCTGACACATTGTGTGTCAGCTTATCCTTGTCCATACGAGATCATGAATTTAAATTTTATTTCTGAACTTGCAAAAAAATATAAGATACCAGTGGGTTTATCTGATCATACGCCTACAATCTATAATGCTTTGGGAGCCGTCTCATTAGGTGCAAGTGTTATTGAAAAACATTTTACTTTTAACAAAAAACTCTCTGGGCCTGATCATAAATCTTCAATTGATAGCCAAGAACTAGAAATGCTTATCAAAGGATCAAATGCTAATTTCTTAGCCAGAGGATCCAAAAAAATTATTTTTAAAGAAGAGAAAGAAATAATTAATTGGGCAAGAGAATCAGTTGTTTCAATAAAAAAAATTCCTTCTAATAATGCACTGAGCTTAAATAATATAAGCACAAAAAGACCTTCACCAAAGGGGAGTCAAATACCGGCTAATAAATTTTTTAAAATATTGGGAAAAAAAACAAAAAAAAGTATACCTAAAGATAAAGTACTCAATTTTAAAGATTTAAAATGAAAAAAATACTTTTAATTTTAGAGTCAAGAGCAAGTTATGGTTATAGTAAAAATATTTATAAATTACTTAAAAATGATAAAAATTTTGAAGTCAAATCATTAGTAACAGGAACACATCTTTCAAAAGAGCTGGGTTCATCATTTAAAAATATTAAAAAAGATAAAATAAAAATTGACTATAAAGTTAACTTTTTCAACAAAAATTTTTCAGTTGGTATTGGTAAGCTTATTTTGGATCTCGATAAAATCTTAAAAAAATTTGAACCAGAAATGGTGATGATTTTTGGTGATAGAGTTGAGTTAATGAGTGTAGCAATATCCTGTTGTTATAGAAAAAATATTGTTTTGGCACATGTGCAAGCAGGTGATAGATCTGGGCATATTGATGATATGACTAGAATGGCTTTGGCAAAATTAGCTCATTTACATTTTCCTGCTACAAAAAAAGCCTATAATAGGCTTGTTAAACTGGGAGAAGAAGAAAAAAGAATTCATTTAGTTGGAGCTCCTCAATTAGACGATATTGATTTTAAAAGTATTAAAAATAAAAAAATTATTAAGCTAGGTAAAATTAACATTAATCTTAATGAAAAATTTCTATTAATTCTTCAACATCCAGTTTTTAAGGATCAAAATAATTACCATAAAATTTTTGATCAGACTTTAAAAGCTTGTGCAAAATTTAATTATAAGAAATATATAATATATCCAAATTATGACCCGGGCTATCATCTTATTATCAAAAAAATTAAAAAATTAAAAAATAAAAACTTTCTTACTTTTAAAAATTTAGACAGAGAAAATTTTCTAACTTTAGCTGCACATTCACAATGCCTAATTGGAAATTCATCAGCAGGGTTATTAGAAAGTCCTAGCTTAAAAATCGGAGTTGTAAATATAGGAGATAGACAAAACTTTAGAGAGAGAAATTTAAATGTTTTTAATGCAAAGCATAATTGTAGAGACATAGCTCTTAAAATTCAAAAAGCTGTTAATATAAAGAATAAATTAAATAATTTAAAAAATATTCATGGTGATGGTAAATCTTCAAAAAGAATTTATAAAATTCTTAAACAAATAAAGATTACTCCAGAACTTTTAATTAAAGATACCACTTATTAAATTAATTTAATAAGATTTCTTTTTAATTCAGTATTATTAAAATCTTGCGCGATAATTTGAATTAACCTTTTTTCATCAATCTTCTTAAATTTACAGCTAATTTCAAAAATTCTGTTATTTATTATTTTAATAATTTTTTCTTTTTTAGAAATTAAGTTTTCAGTTAATTTTTCCATATTTTTTAAACCATAATACGATTTTGATATATATTTTTCAGGTATTCTACCACTTAAATACAAAATTTTAATTGCTAAATCTTTAATTTTTATTGGTGTGCCCATATCACAAATAAAAGTTCTGCATTTTTTTTTATTTTGATTTTTTGAAATGATTTGTAAAGTTGAAATAATAAGGTTTGTTGCCTCAGTAATGCTCATGAAATATCTTTCTACTGATGGATGACTCAATTTAATTTTTTTAACTTGAAATATTTGATTCCTAATAGTTTCTGCTACAGATCCAAATGAATTAAAAACATTCCCAAATCTTACAATGCCAATATTCATATTAGATTTTTTAAAATTATGACACACATATTCAGATAGTAATTTTGTATAACCAAGAACATTTTTAGGATCAGCTGCTTTGTCGGTAGAAATGTGAACAAAATATTGAGTATTATTTTTAGCGGCAGCCAAAATAGTATTTTTGGTACCTAAAACATTTGAAATAATTCCTTGGCTTACATTTTTTTCTAAAAATACAACATGCTTTAGTGCAGCAGCATGAAAAACTATGTTTGGTTTAATCTTTTTAAAATTAAGATTAAGCAAGTTAGCATTATCTATATTAGTTAGATAATATTCAATTTTACTAGTATGCTCAACTTTATCGATCGAGTTCCTAAGTTTAAAAATATTATATTCATTATTATCAATTACATAAATTTTTTTAACATCAAAATTTATAAGTTTTTTTACTAAACCACTTCCTATTGACCCTGCTCCACCGGTTATTGCAATTTTCTTATTTTTAAAAAGAGAGCTATTTTTTATTAAATCTAAATTAAGAGTTTTTCTCAAAAACAATTCTTCAAAAGAATAATCTTTAAATGGTTTTTCTATGATAAAACCATGATTGTCTACTTCATAATTATTTGAGGCTTGAACAATTTTAATTCTTTTTTTTATAAAAAAATCAATATCATTACTTATCAAGCTTATAAAGTTTTTATCGCATAAAGCTAAAATTTTTACACTGTGTTTTATTAATTTATCTTTTAAAATACTATAACTAAAACTATTTATATTTTTTGTTTTATCAATTAATTTAAGCTGATACTTTGTTTTTTTATCTTTAATGTGGGATAAAAATTTTTTATAATTACTATTATAGCCCAGTACACAAATATTAAAATTGTTCATTAAAGCTACTTATATAAAATATTAAACATATGAAAAGTAATTTATTTTTATTCACAGGGTTTGGTTTTCTAGGATTAAATTTAGCTAAATACTTTAAATACAAAAACTTCAATATATCACTTATTGGTAAAAAAAAAAAATATCCTTTTAATATCAGATTTAAAACAAAACATATAAATTTGATTTATAGCGACATATTTAATTTAAAAAAAATCAATGACCTTAAAATTGAAAATTCTATAATAGTGCTCACAACTCTTAATAATAACAATAAAGATTTTTTTGTTAAATTTAAAAGATTTATAAATCTATTAGTTAAAAAAAAACCGAGAAAAATAATTTTGATTTCTAGTGTGGGTGTTTATGGAAATTATAGTTCAAATAAGATTAGTATTTTAAACCAGTATTCAAAGAATTGCATATTAGCAGAAAATATTTGTAAGAAAAAATTCAAGAATATATTTGTTTTAAGAGTAGGAAATTTGTTTGGAATATTAAGACCAAAACCAGGGTTAGTCGAAAAGATATCGATGCAATTTTTAAAAATTAAATACTACAAGTTTTATAAAGTTGATACTATCAGATCCTACCTGCCTATTAATGAATTATCTTCTGTAATTGAAAAAATTATTTTAAAAAATAAAAATTCACAGACATGTAATTTAACCAATAACAATTTTATTTTTAGTACTCAAGATGTTCTTAATCTTTTTTGCAAATATTATAAAAAAAAAGCATTTTTACTTAGAAACAATAAGGAGTCTGATATAAAATTTTCTTCCATCAAAAATTCTAAATATTTACAAAAATTAAAATATAAAAAAAATAAAAATTTTAGATATGAAATATCTAAAATTGAAAATTTCTTAAAAAATAATCTGATTAAAAAAAAAATTTATTATATTTAGTTGTTAATTAAAATTTTTATCTATTATTTTAATGAACAAATATATATCTATATAATTCAAATTTTTTTCAGTGCATAAATCAAGCCAATTGAGCTATTAGTACTGGTCAGCT